>Ga0207903_1000134_pt1 | contig 38356 bp, 32 predicted proteins | sample MalvirmetaMSP131_FD_184234 | JGI IMG/M metagenome (GOLD analysis project Ga0207903, IMG submission 184234) | Marine viral communities from the Deep Pacific Ocean - MSP-131 (SPAdes) | ecosystem: Environmental > Aquatic > Marine > Oceanic | place: Atlantic Ocean | collected 2011-06-25
CAATATTACCACGACCCTCTGGTATGCGGCACGAATGACATTCAAGAGCTGTCCAAAACCCACGATATCGTCTCCAAGTCGAAGACTGAACTTTGGCACCGGGTGTTGACCCATTATCTGCCGCTATACTTCCCTGAAGCGGGTCGGTTTTACCGCAGCTCACGCAGTGATTGGTTCTTTGCATTCCTTGAGCGTTATCCATCACCGCATTTGATCACAGCAATGGGCAAAGCCGCTTTCACCACTGATGCTTGGGATGTCATTGGGCGCAAGGTCGCGAAAGAGCGTTTTCTTGCAGATATTTACAAGACAGCTAAGTCTTCAGTGGGATTGCCGGTTGCCCCAGATTCTGATGCGATCAGAATGTTCCGCCTGGTCCTTGGAGAAGGCCGCGGTCTCATTGCGCAACGTAATAATATTGAAGATCGCGCCGTCGCGCTTCTCAAGGATCTACCTTACTATCAGTTTCTGACATCAATACCTGGGTTCGGCCCGATCAACGGTTTGACCATCCTCGCAGAAGCTGGCGACTTGCGCCGTTTTGGACATCATCGGCAGTTCTTGAAGTTCTGCGGTATGCACTGCCCGGCAGGCGATTGCGAAGCAATCTGCCGAGTGAATCGCCCCGAGTTTGTCGGAGACCATCAACTTAAGTAAGGATGATGGTTATGACAAAAAGCAAAATGGCAAATCGCTACTCGCCAGAGGTCCGCGCTCGCGCGGTCCGAATGGTGTTCGAGCATCAAGGCTCCTACGAAACGCAGGCGGGCGCGATCGCGGCCATTGCACCCAAGATCGGCTGTATTCCCCAAACCTTGAGCGGATGGGTCAAGCAGGCTGAGAAGGACAGCGGCATGCGCGACGGAGTGACAACCGAAGAGCGTGATCGCATCAAAACGCTGGAACGGGAAAACCGTGAGCTGCGCCAAGCGAATGAAATTCTCCGCAAGGCATCAGCTTATTTTGCGCCCCCTCTCGCGCATGTTTACATGCGCTGCCGGGCAGCGGGACGGAACTCGACCGCCCACTCAAGCGATGATCGGCTTCATTGATGATCAAAGGGCTGTTTACGGTGTCGAGTCAATCTGCAGGGTGTTGCCGATTGCGCCGTCAACTTATTACCATCGTCTGGCATGCCTCGCTGATCCGGCCAAAGCTTCTGCCCGGTATCAGCGGGATACAGAGCTGCGCCCGGAGATCAAACGTGTCTGGGATGAGAATTATCAGGTCTACGGGGTGCGCAAGGCCTGGCATCAGTTGAAACGTGAGGGCTTTGAGGTTGCAAGATGCACGGTGCAACGGTTGATGAAACAGATTGGCATCCGTGGGGCTGTGCGGGGCAAGGTGGTCAAAACAACCGTGCCTGACACGTCAGCGCCTTGTCCGCGTGACAAGGTGAACCGCGTGTTCCGAGCACCAGCTCCGAACCTTCTCTGGGTCAGCGATTTTACGTATGTGTCGACGTGGCAGGGCTTTGTCTATGTGGCCTTCGTCATCGATACGTTTGCTGATCGCATCGTCGGATGGCGGGTCTCACGATCCGCCAAAACGGACTTTGTTCTCGATGCTTTGGAGCAGGCCCTGCATGACCGACGGCCGGTCCAGAAAAGTGGATTGGTTCACCATTCGGATCGCGGCGGTCAATATTTGTCCATTCGTTACACCGAGCGTTTGGCTGAGGCTGGCATCGAACCGTCGGTAGGCAGCGTCGGGGATTCCTATGATAACGCCCTCGCTGAGACAATTAACGGTCTCTACAAAACAGAGCTGGTCCATCGCCAAGGACCGTGGCGCAACATGCAGGATCTGGAACTGGCCACCCTCGGCTGGGTCGATTGGTTCAACAACCGGCGTCTACTTGGTCCCATCGGAAACATCCCGCCAGCAGAGGCTGAACAGAACTTCTATGCACAGCACGACGTGCTCGATATGGTCGCGTGAAATGAAGCTATAGGTCTCCGGTAAATCCGGGGCGATTCATCTAGAAGCTTAGTGCCCATTCAATTGATGGTTAGCCTAATGAAGTTTCTCTTTTGGGAACGTGGTAGCCTTCAACTCGCGCGGTAATTAGTTCTCTCAGCCTCATACAATCCGAATGCAAAATAGCACTCTGCAACTCGCGTAACATTGATGCCACCTCAATCTGGCTTAGCATTCCCTCCTGTGCTCGGAGGATCTTCGCATGTGGTGTTGGCAACAAGCTGTCATCATCAATCAATAGCTCTTCGTATAGCTTCTCGCCTGGCCGCAGACCTGTCACTTTGATCTCGATGTCACCCTCTCCTGTCGTCGGATCCTTAACCTTTCGGCCAGAGAGTGTGATCATTCGACGGGCGATATCGATGATCTTCTGTGGCTCCCCCATATCCAGCACGAACACATCACTACCTTTAGCATAGGCACCTGCCAGCAAAACCAGACGCGCGGCCTCGGGGATCGTCATGAAGAAACGGGTGACATCCTTATGGGTCACCGTCACCGGCCCTCCGCGAGCGATCTGTTTTTGGAACAGTGGTAGGACCGAACCTGAGGACCCAAGCACGTTGCCAAAGCGCACCATGGAGAACTTCGTAGCAGCGCTGCGCGTCTGGACATCTTGCACCACCAACTCGGCCATCCGTTTAGTGGCACCCATAATATTTGTCGGCCGTACGGCTTTGTCGGTGGAGACAAGAATGAAGCGCTCAAGTTTAGCTTCAGCAGCGGCTTCCGCAACGACTTGGGTGCCGAGCACATTGTTACGCGCACCTTCCAGCTCGTTTTCCTCGACCAGCGGTACGTGTTTATAAGCGGCGGCGTGGAGGACAATCTCGACCCCCTCCTCAGCAATCACCCCGGCGACGCGCGCCTTGTTGGTGACCGACCCAAGACGGCTGACAATAGGAATCCCCGTGGCCTTTGCTTCAGGCTGCAGCTCCTGATCAATCGAGTACAGCTGGAACTCACCCTGTTCAAATAAGACAATCCGCGCCGGGTTACAGTTCAGCAGCTGCCGGCAAAGCTCGGACCCGATGGAGCCCCCTGCCCCGGTCACCATTACGACGCGGCCAGCGTATGTTTTCGCAATTTCCGGCGTATCGAGATCGACTTTATCGCGGCCCAAAAGCTGATCCGGCGCGACGGTCCGCAGGCTATCAGCAAGCCCCTTACCAGACATCAGGTCCACATAGGACGGCAGCACCTGCACCTCGACCTCATAAACGCTGAGCTTGGAGATCAACTCATCTCTACGTTTCTTGGCCATCGATGGCACAGCCAGCAGAATTTGTTCGATATCGCGTGCATTGATTAACTTTCCGAGCTTAGCAGGATCATGCACTGGCAGGCCGGCGACCATGAGACCGTGTAAGTTCGGGTTGTCGTCGATAAAAAACACAGGCCGCGCTTCGCTCGCCTGCCGCAAGGCAGCCGCTAGCTGGATACCCGCGGCCCCTGCCCCGTAGATCGCGACCGGTTTACGGTTACCGCCGCGCTCTGACAGCCAACGCAGCAGATTCAGTCCCACTACACGCGCGGCGACGGCGAAGATGCAGAAGAACAGCCCCAAAAGAAGCGGTACGGACCGCGGTGCCGACAGCTTTAACCAATAGCTCAGCATCACTGCACTGAAGGCAATCAACAGCGACGCTACGCCAATGTTCGACATGGAATGTGTATCGAAAGCGTTAAGCTTGATCCGGTGGAGCCGCAATGCCCAGATGATACCAACGCCCCACATCGATATGACGGGGAACAACACCCAACTGTCTGCGATCGACATCCAGGGTGTCCCCGTCCCGTACCGGAAAGCAAAGGCGAAATAGAGAGCAAGGGGGACGAGCATGCTGTCGACGGCCAGAAAAATGGCCCGCTTTTTCGCCCTCGAAAGGTCGTGAATACTGTTCATGTGCATGGCGATAATTTTCTATGAATATAAAAGGTCGTTTGTAATGTGTAGAGGTTATCAAATTATTTGAGTTTCACGAAGGTGTTTTTGCGGATCCGCCGCTTGTCGCTTGCGTTATACGCCCTGCCCTTGATCCGGCCGCAAGATGTTGAATACTCTTCCCCGCGCGAAGCTATATAAAGAGACACGCGAAAAGGGAATACATCAGATGCTGCTGACAGTGATGCGCTGATGTACCCCGATGAGAAGACTTTCCATACCGACATCACACGGGAGATTCGTAAAAATGTCATGGATGTCCAGCCCATCTTCACCCGCTGACAATTTGCATGATGTGCTGGCGGACATAATCTATAAAGCCCTATAACTATTATATATTATAAATTGTCAGCTGACAATTTCGCGGTTGTTCAGAGCCAACAGCATAGGTTGCAGTTAAAACACCTCTTGGCGCGCCATCTGTGTCAGCCGTCGAAGGTATACGCCTGGGCTGCGGATGGCTGTGGCCTTTTAAAGCACACATGAGAATAGTGTCCGTTTCCGGCCCAATACACATTTTGCGCTGAGACTGCCTGGACTGGTCGATACCGAGCATAGGTCTGATTTTGTGCTAACGGCCAGGGAACATAAATAAGCACTCACGCCCGATCGCAGACCGAGAACACTCCGTAAACTCAATCTTGAAATAGGTTCGACGCCGGCGTAACGTGGCCGTATGGATCACACATACCACCACGACCTGAGCTCCCGAATATCCGACTGATCACTAGTTCGGAATTTGGGAGTGCCTTGGTGGGACACGGGATTTATAAACCCTTTAGCAGCAGATTACTGCGTCGTCGGCGGTTCAATTCCGCCCATTCCTACCAATACCTATGTGTGAATTTTGGACCTGTTGCGCTGCACTCCAACGTATACTTTGGTCAACGCCAACTTCCCATCGAATTCGACTGGGCCATTCCTGACCAAGTGTTGGGCTCCGACTGTGCGGATTACGATAACTAGTGATGGCGGCGAACACTGTCGTCAGAATCTCACTTCGTCTTTACAACCACCACCAGATCAGTTCGGCTATCATGGTTGGCGGAGGGGACGAAATCCCTACGGCTTCCCGCCTCTGGCTAATTAGATATGATGCTTTAAAGTCGACCCCGAAAGCAAATGGGTTGCCAACCGTCATCGGAAAGAACAATTTTAGAGCCTGCAAAGGCTACTTGGCTCGCTCGACAGATATCCAAAGGAATCGGACATTCGAGAAAAGTGAGGATTTAATTATGTACACAAAATACATCTTGTGTTTACTTCTGCGCGCACAACAAACTGTTGAATTTTCGCGAGATCATAAATAATAAGTCGCTGATATCTAACCGTTTTCTGCCATTATGAATACTCTACCTCAACGCCCTCAAGCCACTCAACAGTTTATCCTAGATTAATCCGTCATATCTGTTAATGTTTCTCAAACAATTAAGACTTGAGGGCATCAATGAGCGGGATTCGAGCCTCCCAGAGATTTGAAGTCATGTCCAAGCGACTGGGTAACCGGTTGCATGAACATGCGCAGGAAACCTTCCCACCGGACGCTCAGAAGGGCCTCCGCCGTTTCGCTATGCGGGAAGCAGCTGAATTGCTTCGCATCAATCAGAACACCTTCCGCCATCATGTGGCAAATCTCGAAGGCTTTCCCGAAGGCATTTTGGAGGGCGGCAATCGCCGAAGCTTCTCAGCAGAGGAAATGGTTGAAGCACAACGCGTGCTTCTTGAGACTGGAAGGATCAAACCAGAGGAGCATCCGCACCGAAGACCGGGAGAAGCTTGTCAGGTTTTGACGATCTTCAACCTGAAGGGTGGTTCTGCCAAGACATCATCTGTTGCTCACATTGGGCAACTATTGGGTCTACGAGGGTACCGGGTCCTGCTGATCGACCTTGATAGCCAAGCAAGCCTGACGAACCTATTCGGTGTTACGCCCGAACTTGATCCCGATATGCCAACCTCATACGATCTGATCAAATCCGATGATCCGCTTCCCGCGGCAGAAATCATTCGCAACACGAACTTCCCGACTGTCGACCTGATCCCGGCATCCATGGATATCATGGAGTACGAGTTCGAGGTCGCCCTGAGTTTCAGAGAAGGAACCACTACGTTCCATAGCCGCATCAGGGATGCACTTGAGCCAGTCTTAAGCCAATATGATGTGGTACTGTTTGATACCCCACCGCAGCTAAACTTCTCGGTGATCTCGGCTATTTTTGCATCGACTGGGGTACTGATCCCGCTGAACGCCTCCATGCTAGACGTCATGTCCCTTGCGAGCTTTCTTGCAATGGCGAGTAACTTGATGGGCGTAGTCGAGACGCATGCCCCCGAACACGGACTGAACTTCGTAAGACTTCTCATTACACGCTACGAAAATACCGATGGTCCGCAGGTTCAAATTTCGTCTCTTCTTCGGACAGTGCTTGGAGATGCGGTACTATCTGCAGAGTTCCTCAAATCAACTGCAGTGGGCGACGCTGCAAATACCCAACAGAGCATATTTGAAGTCGAACCTCGCGATGTGAATCGTCGAACTTACGAGCGCGCGACCGAGTCCGTATCTCGCGTGGCGGATGAGGTCGAACGAGAAATCCTCAAGGCCTGGGGGCGTAGTGATGGCACGTAAAGTCTTCGGAAATTCTCTAAAGAATGCGATGGGTGAACCGTCGCTTTCGGAAGAAAATTTGGATACGAGCCGCACGAGCCCGACCGTAACTCGCGCACACGCATCCATTCTTGAAGAAGACAAACATGCCACACGTCTGATAGACCCGAACGCCATACAGATGTCCGCGGTCATGGATCGCATCGATCCTAGCGATGGACTGGATGAGCTTGTCTCGTCGATCCGCGAACACGGTCAAAAGGTTCCGGTTTTGGTTCGCAGAACCTCGGATGGATCTCTAGAAATCGTCTATGGTCGCCGCAGGCTTCTTGCCTGCCGCAAACTCGGTCAGAAGGTGCGCGCAACGGTCATGCAGATGACCGACGAGGAAGCACTCATTGCCCAAGGTGTAGAAAACAATGCCCGCCAAGACCCATCGTTCATCGAAAGGGCTCTGTTTGTAGCCGGCATCATTCGGGAACTTGGGAAGACAGACGAGGCACGTAAGAACGCTCAGACCGTTGCGTATCGGGCACTTCAGATAGATGAATCGCTTGTCTCACGGATGAACCGTATCGCGACAGGCATTCCTAGTGAATTGATTCAGGCTATTGGACCTGCGCACGGCGTTGGTCGACGGGTCTGGGAAAAACTCTTTCGGTTGTGCGAGAAAGACGGCACAAGAGCTCGTGAAATCGCCACCAAAATCCCCCGCGATTTACCGGGCCCCGATCGTCTAGAAGCAGCGGTTACCTTGCTGACGGCCACCAAGCCCTCGGCTCCCTCGGCGCACCCCGACGAGCGCGTGAAGGTCGGGCGAAGGGGTAATCGTATCACTATCGACGCTGACGCAGATCTTGCCCCACGTGTGGAGGAGGCTGTGCGCAAGCTGATAATTGAGCTTCTTGACCGCGGTCAAGATGGGCCAGAGTAACAACCCCGCGTCTTGACCGCGGTCAAGACGTCAAAAACAACGAGCAGCAAACGAAAGGAGGACCGGCTAGAAAAATAAAGACCCCCCGAAAGCGATACTTCCGAAGGGCCTCAATTAGTCTCGACACCTAATTGATACCCCCAAATCGAATCGATTTCAACACCGCTGGCGGTGAACGGGGATGCTTTTTCTTCCGAAACACCATGGAACATCAAAACAAACCACGAACCGCCTTGGCGGAACGGACAGACTTGCCCTACCCTAACCCATATGAGCTGTTAGGCCCGGTTCGCGTTCTGAGAAAAGAGCTCGGCCTGACGACCAACGACCTAGCCGTGTTGACCGCACTCATCAGCTTCCTTCCCCGTGAAAGACGTGGAGGTATGGATAGCCGGCATAATGCACTTACCGTCGTCTTCCCATCGAACGCTTCGTTATCAGAACGTGCTAATGGCCTTGATGAAAGAACACTTCGTCGCAGCCTTGGGCGCCTCTCAGCCGCTGAACTGATTGAACGGAAGAGTTCCGCAAATGGTAAACGCTTCCCGTTACGATATGGAGGTGTGATTAAGGACGCCTTCGGCATCGACCTTAAGCCCTTGATCCAACGATACGACACTCTCTCGATGCAGGCGTCACAGCTTACTGAAGAACTCGAGCATCTACGGTCACTGAAGACGGAAGCATTAGCACTCCGTGCGTCTCTCCTTCGGCAGACAGGCCTCGATGAAGGAAAACTCTCTACTCTACACATGTTTAGAAATATCTTGCGTCGCGCGACGTTGACCGTGGACGCAGTTCTAAGCATTATCTCGGAGCTTCGAACTATGGGTGCCGCCACTGACGCCTGCTACGGTGAGAGGCACACCGTAGCAAATACCCACGCAGCAGACAAACTACAATCTGACGAACAGCGATCAAATAAACTCGATACAAGTGAGCTGACCGCCACAAACGGACAAAATGTCCGGCACATAGAGTCTGCAACAAAAGATATTAATAAGATTGCTATAAAAACAGTGAAACAGGATGAACAAGCATCGCCAACTCAGGTCAGGATGAACCGTGACCCTGACAAGATGGCTTGGGAAGACTTCACCCATGTAGCAGGACTTTTCCCGGTGCCTCCTCACTCAGGGGAAACCCTTACTCGAGTTCTGTATGACCTCGGTAAAATGCTTAGAGTGGGACAAGATAAATTGAAACGTGGCATCCAAATGGCGGGCGCTGGCAAACTGCTTCTAGTCTTCGACTACCTGTTAGCTCGCTCCGGCACGATTAAGCACCCCGATGCCTATTTTGAAAAAGTTCTATGCGCACAACTTGACCGCGGTCAAGAAACTCCACGGCGTTAGACGGTGTGTCAGTTTAAGGAGACAGCAGGTGGTTTCTCTGGTGGGTCGCTACCGAAGTGCATTATAGAGAAAATCCGGTCGCCGCTCTCCAGGCTAAGTTCTTTTGACTACCAAGGCATACGTACGACCGAAGTTCTTATGATCCGCTCTACCGTTCTGCGCAAATAGGATAAAAATTAGCTAACACTAAAATATCTTATGGATTTTCTATCCTTACGAGATAATTGCCTCAAGGCGTACTGATCACTGCGATCGTGAAGGAGTATCTCAAATTTGGATCCGAGGCCCCTACTCCTTATGTGAACTTCTATCCGATAAGGAATAGCGGTAGCGTACCTATTGGCTTCCCCTATGGACCCATGGTTGCGTACGTCGGTTGTGCAAGTGCGTTTGAAATGCTGCGAACGAGATATAACTGTGAAACGTTGGTTCTGCTGCCGTGCCCATAGTTTGGACCGCGGTTTAGTTGGGGAAAGGCATTATTTAATTCCAAGGTCAGACGGTGGGGCGATAAATGCTCTCGACTCCAACGTTGACGAATGAGCCCTTTTAAATCCCGAAAATTTAAATCTCAGTTTAATCCTGCAGAGATAATTTGACCGAGCATTCAAGAACAGAATGCAATTTCAAATTTCTCATACAAGGAAATACCATGACCAACGACTTCAATATCTCGCCAAAAACAACCCATATTGAGTTACCGAAAACCCTCGTGCTTGTCCTCCCTGGCGGTATGTTCGGATCAGCAGAATCCCAATTGGGGCGTAAGGCGCGCGAATATCGCAATGCAGTTGCAGAGGAAATACTATCACACGATGGGCACTTTGCGGTTATCGATGGCTTTCTATCGGATGAAATCCAAAGCGGGTTTGACGACGTAATCGAGAAGGGGCTGTCCAATGCTATTCTCGCTGCCGAGCGCATGGGGTATCCGAATTCGATTTCAGCAGTTCGTATGTATGGTTGCGACACGGGCGAGGTAGCTTATGATGGCTGGCAGGAAAATCGTTCATATTGCCTGGATGAATATTTCGATGGGCCAGATGACGCAGCGGAGTTCTTGAGTAGGCATCTCAAAACTTCCGAGGTCACGGTAACTGGTGCTTGGGCAACACTAGATGACAGCTCCGGTTGCGTGAACGAGGTTGCACAAACTCTTAGGTCCCTTATGCCAAACACCCAGGTGCGGATTAGCGAGACAGCGATCTTCGAAGAATACGCAAATGGAGAGCTCGACCGAACACCAGTCTTCAATACTTTGACATGACACTGGCCAATTTCCACGCCCTAAATGGTTGATGATCATACGCCGTACAGGGCATTAGAAAACTATCTGACAAAGTCCAGCAAATGCGGTGTTAGCATTGGTGGACTTTATTCAACTATCAAATCTCTTGTAACTGACACCTTCCTTTATGCACCTATAGGTTGAATTTAAATTGTTCCGCCTTAGTAAACGGAACTCGAAAACGTGGAAATTTAGTGAGCATCTGTGTAATCACGTAGCGCAAACATGCGTGATTATAGCCTTCGGCTGGTTCAGATTTATGTTCCACCATCGCTGACGTGCCAGGTCTTGTACTGCGCTGCTCTGTTAGTGAGACATCTACAAAGCCCGTCTTATCCTCGCTAGAGCCAGCCACATACTTGGGACGATGCTGCTGGAAGCTTTTTTACTTTGTATTAATGGGTCGTGACAATTTCCTACCAAGAGGGGGGATTTGATATGACCCAAGCTAATGATCTCAATAAATCACCATTTAAAAAGCTAAAACTTGAAGCGGCAAACCTAATCCTGGCAGGTTTTCGGCGACCGGCATACGCGGGTGTTTTGCAGCGTCATGCAAAAAAATCGACCTATGCATGCGACTTGCTACTGGATGCCATAGGAAGAAAAATCCAAGTCAAAGTCGCAGGTAGCTTATCCGAGAACCGAATGTGCTGTTGTGCTGCAGTTCATGGGCTACCCTACTTAATCTCACCGCTGACGCTGGATCTGATCCAGGAATCATCAGCTTCCTTCCCTAGGTATTTAGTAGGGGAGATTGCACTAAACCCAGCAAGGCTTCGGATCACTCTTTTGCCATTCCTTGGAAAATCTGATGACCGGACTTGGGTCTGTGTTCTTGAGCATTGGGTGGACGAGGAATGCTGATATGAGCGCAGATACCTTTCTAAATCCGTCGAGCTTAAATGGGAGCGCGTCGTCGCTTAGTACTTGGGGCTTTTGTCTTTGTATTAACAATCCTCACCCGACCACCAAGGGTGAACACTATGTGCAGAACGGTAATCATATAATCGCGGAAGTCATTTCAGAGAAGCCGGCCTCAAATGCTAAGGCTCTGGCGAAAGCTAGTCAAAGTACCGCAAAGGCAGCGCTGACATGGTGACTGGCCTTCCGATGAAAAGCCTAAAAGATGCAGCCGCTGCCATAGCAGGGCGGAACCCAACGCCTTCAGAGCGCTTGTTGTCCGATAGTTTGATCGCTTACGCATTTGCGCGGGAAGCGAACCGCTTGTACGCTCCCGAAGACCTCATTGCTTCGGGTACGTGGCAGAAATATGAAGTGCGCGCTGCAGCTCTTGCTAAAAAAAGCCCGCGCGACAATCCGTACGAGGCCTTCCTTAGAATCGATAGGGCAGGGGGGTGGGAGACCGTTAACACCCGTCAAGCCCACAGATCTGCCTTGGTGCGCCTAGCTGCGCAGTCGGTAATCGAAGGTGCTACCAGTTTCTGGAAACACTATATCTCGCAAAAACCAACCGCAAAGGCGACACTCCAACTTAACGAATGGCTTCACAAAAGCGTTGATAGTGCTTCGATCGCCAGATTTAGGGCCGCGCAACGCCCGCTTGGGAAGGCTGAGTATGAAAGCTTTCGGAGCGCGGTGGCTTTCCTTGTGGCCCACCCCCCGGACCCATCACATCAAGCGCTAAGAAAAAATAAAAGTGATCGATCAGTTAATTCCAAAAGAAAGCCCAACGCCCAAATTGCGTCGTTGCGTGCGATCAATCAGCATCAGGATCGTAAACGCAAATCGGACCCGACCTATTGTTGGCTCGACACCTACTGGCGGTTTGTGCTGGCTGACGACAACACGAGCGATTTGCAGCGGGCAATGATTGCGACATTGATTTTGACAGGCTGCCGACCGGTCGAATTTTCATGCCGTTTAGGCATTGAGGTTTCGATAGCAGATGTTGATGCGGCGAAAAGGCTTACGTTCAAAATTCACGGAGCAAAAACGGCTACGAAAAAGGAGATATCGGTAGAAGCGAAGGGGCAGGCAATACGACAGATCACCATGGGCTGTCACAGTCCCGAAGCGCTTTGGCTACACCGCCACATTTCGCGGTCCGGTGAAAACCGTCTAGTGTTTAGTCAAGCGGCGGCTCCGTATTCATCATCTGGAAAGGTGCTATCGATAGCCGAACAGAAGCGGCTATTGACTAATAGTCTTGGGAAACGCGTCAAGAAAATTGCTAGTCGCGCGTTTCCTCGTCTCAAGCATAACGTGACACCATATGTTTTTAGGCATGCATTCGCGGACGCTTTGAGGGCGGAAGGGCGACTTGATGAACAAGCGAGGGCTGCGGCGCTAGGACAGCAAAGCACACGTACGTTAGGGCATTACGGTGGGTCAAACCGGCGGCGGAAAACACAGTCGGTACGATCCCAACAGATTGTAGGTATTGATGCTAGCAGCCCTGTTCGAGAGTATTCCCGAAGCTTCCCAAACGATGTTGGAACGAATTCTCGCCCAAGGTTGTAAACTGTAACGGCCAAATTAAGCCGTCAGTGCCTAACATTTTTCCGGGTCCGCCTGAGGGCACAGCATTCTCGCGGATATGTGCAAATTATATCCAGTGCATCGCTCTATATTCCACGGCTGCCTATGGGCTTGTTTGATTGTCTTAACTTGGGAGCAATGCGTTCTGTAAAATAGCGACTATAATACTCTCCGCCTAGTCAAGCAGGCTATGAAATCCGGTTTCTCAACCATTGCAAAGAGAAGGCTGGTTCGCCTAAGGATATGACGGAAATCCCCCAGATAGATCCTATATGTAACATCTTGTAATGAGCATAACGTTACAATATGTTACAGTGTATAAAGACAGGCATTTAAGGCAGGACGAAATGGCAATTAACCAACAGCGGGTTTTCGAGGCGGCTGAACAATTGATCGAGCAGGGCACTGAGCCGACCAATAGGAACATTCGGGAAGTGCTTGGTGGTGGGTCACTTGAAACCATCACACCGTTACTCCGAGAATGGAAATTGCTCCAAGAGCAATCGGCAGACCTACCAAACAGCGTTCACGTGGCCATGGATCATACTCTGAAGCGAGTATGGATCGAAGCTAAAGATCATGCAAAGCGTACCTTCGTTGGGGAACGAATGCTGTTGGAAGCGCAGATATCAAAGCTAGAGGATGAGCTTCGTCTGGCTGATGAAGCCAAGGAAAAGACGGATGCGGATATCGCCAAGCTTCAGGAGTCAATCAAAGCCGGTGAGGCCGCAGCAGAATTAGCGAAATCACAATCGGCGGAACGTATTGCTGATCTAAAAAGCGCTCTTTCTGAGACGAAGGAAGAAGCGAAAGAGGCAAGGGCAAGTGAGCGGGATTTGAACAAACAATTGGTAGCATTGACGAAAGAGGCTTCGGAGCTGAGGGTTCTTGCCGATAAGGCGCAGTCAGATGCAGATCATGCCAATGCCAAGCTGAGGAGCGGCACAAAGTAGGCGAACACTCGCCAGGTGGGTCTTGTTCGCGGCCACAGCTGGCAGGAATGCCCAAAGATAAAAGTACCCATCTCCACCTCTACGCAAAAAACTCTCATGGCGACAAAACTCACCGGAACCAATCCCCGAAGCGCGTGTTATCTCTTCGGAAATAATGATCACGATATCAAAGCTTTACCGGTCTCTTTTACACCGGTGAAGCTTCCCATTAACCATAGCTAAAGGTGTGAGTATGCAGAGCAAAAATGACGCGATGAGTGAGCTTTGGCGGGTGCTGAGCGGGACGCAGGCGGCCTATGAGACGGCGCTGGAGGGCCTCGACGATGGCGCGGGTAAGGATCTGGTGAGCGAGATCACCGCGATGCGTAATGAGAATATTGCTCAGGTTGAGAAATACCTCTCGGACGCGGGTATCGACACGAGCGCGCTGGAAGAACCGGAGCGGCTCTATTCCGCGCTGGACTGGACCTCGGCCGGGATCGAGGGGCCCGATGGGGTCGAGGCGCAGGTGCGCAAATACGAGGCGGATGTGCTGGACGCCTATGACCGCGCGATCGAGCCATATGCGGCGGGGGATGCGGAATTGCAGTTCCTGACGCAGCAGTATGAGGCGCTGAGCGAAAAGCTGGGCGGGCTGACCCCTGACCGCGCGGCGGCGTGATTTTGGTGAGCAGGCGTAAAACCTGCGCACTTTAAAACAACTTATGGCAGCCGGATGTGGATCGGGCTGCCATTTCCTATGGGGCCGCCCGGCCTGAAGATGAGGGAGCATGGCGATGATATCAGCGATCCTTGGCATCTGTTTGTTGCTGCTGGTGACGACGGATGTCGTCATGTCGACGCTGGGGGTGGGGGCCAATGGCCCGCTGGCCCCACGGGTCGCGCGGGGGACGTTTTGCCTTATCTGTTATTTGCCAAAACAGAATTGGGTGCATCGCGTATGCGGCCCGCTTGTGGTGGTCAGCATTGGGGCGGCGTGGATTATCTTGATGTGCCTGAGCTGGACCCTGATCCTGTCGGGGCAGGTGGGGTCTGTGGTGTCGCAAAGCTCGGGCGCGCCGGCGGGATTGCTGGAAAAGGCGATCTATGCCGGGCATTTGCTTTCGACCTTGGGCGGCGGCACCTATGAGAGCAGCGGGGCGCTTTGGGGTGTGGTGGCGACGTTGATCGGCGTGTCGGGGATGGTGGTGCTGACCTTATCCGTCTCTTTCGTTTACTCCACGACCCAAGCCGTCTCCACCGGGCGGGCCATTCTGGCGCTGTCGGATGTGCATCCACCCGGCACAGCGCAGTTCAGCCAGATTCTGCTGCCGCAACTCGCCACGTTGGTCGCGCAGATCAAGGCCATTCCCTACGCGCTTTATTTCAGCACCGTGCGCGAGGAGCGGCGCTTGCCGCAGAAGCTGGCGCAGCTGAGGGCGCATCCCAAGATGTCGGCGCAGGATCGGCGCAACCTCGACATTCTGCTGCGCGAGCTGCCGGGGTTGGAGCATGTGCCGCAGGATCAGTTCGACGAGACATTTGCACATTGGGCCAAGGGCTACACCCTGCGCCCCGAAGAGGGGTAAGCGGGCCTATATCCCGCCGTGGTCGGATTTCAGATCTTCGCCCTGCTGGTGGATCACCATTTTTTCCGCGTGATAGGGTCTAATCAGGCGGAAAGCGTCCTCCGCCGGTGCTGTCAACCAAACCTCGTAATCGTCAGGAGCCAGGATCGCAGGCATCCGGTCGGGGTGAGTGTCCTTCACCAGTGCGTTCGGCGTGGTCGTGATCATCGAGGATGTGGTGAGCTCGCGATATGCTGTGCCGTAGTTGCCCGCAAAGCTGCGCCAGATCCCGGCGAGGGCGAAGGGCGGGCGCGGGGTGTCGCCGGTCACGCCAAACCAGACATAGGTCGCCGGATTGCGCCCCTTCGCCTCGCAAAAGCTGGAGGCGGGGATCAGGCAGCGGCGTTCGATAAAACTGGCTTTCCAGAAGGGCGAGCTGCGCAGCTTATCATCCCGCGCATTGTTCACCGCCTTGGGCTGGATCGGTTTGCCGGTTTTCTTGGAGGCTTGCGGCAGCACGAACCCCCAATGCGTGTTGCGCAGCACGCGGTTGCCATCCTCATCCAGCGCCACGATAGGCGCCGTGCCCTTGGGGAAGATCGCGGTCAGCGGCTCTGCATTGCCCAGCTGGTCATTTTCGGCGCGCACCTTGAACAGCTGCCGCATGAGGGTCGGGGCGAGGGTGTTAGCGTAGAGGTTGCACATCTTTGGCGCTCCGTTTCCGGCTGTGAGAGGCTTGGGCGTTCAACCCATACCACAAATTATGCAGGACATTCCCGTAAGGCGATCTAGTTCACCCTTAGGGACACGCAAGTTTACGCGGGTTAGAGACGAACAATAAGCCATAGGAATGGAGAGAGCATGACCGACCCCACGTCAGAAAACGGCGAGATAGAGACTGATTTCGAGGTCGGTCAGGACAATATCGATGGCAGCCTTGGGCCCATCGGCTTTGACATTCATAACCCCGTTTTCGTGATCTCGGGGATTACTTCGGTGGTTTTTGTGCTGCTGACGATGATCTTTCCCGATCAAGCGGGCGCGGTTTTTCTGGCGGTGCGTAATTTCGCCACCACCAAGCTCGACTGGATGTTCATGATTATCGTGAACTTCTTTGTCATCTTCTGCATTGTGCTGATCTTTCTGCCCATGTCCAAGGTGCGTTTGGGGGGCGAGGATGCGGTGCCGGAATATTCCTACCCGGCATGGTTCGCGATGCTTTTCGCCGCCGGTATGGGCATCGGGTTGCTGTTTTTTGGCGTGTTGGAACCGGTCTATCACATGAACGTTTCCGGCCCGCTTGGGGTGCCGTCGCCCATTGCCGCCGACGGGTCGATCATCGCCGAGAATGTGGAGGCTGCTCGCGCCATGGGGCTGGCCGCGACCTTCTATCACTGGGGGCTGCACGGTTGGGCAGTCTATGCGATCATGGCGCTGGCCTTGGCCTTGTTCACCTATAACAAGGGTCTGCCGTTCTCGATCCGGTCCTGTTTCTATCCGATCCTGGGCGAGAGGGTTTGGGGCTGGTCTGGCCATATCATCGATATCCTGGCGGTCTTTGCGACGCTGTTTGGCTTGGCCACATCGCTGGGTCTTGGGGCGCAGCAGGCCAATGCGGGCTTCAACTTTGCCTTCGGGCTTCAGATTTCGACAAATGTTCAGGTCATCATCATCATTCTGGTCACGGCCGTCGCCCTTGTCTCGGTCTGGCGCGGGCTGGACGGCGGGGTAAAGGTGCTGTCCGAGGTCAACATGGGCGTCGCGATCCTGTTCTTCCTCTTCGTGCTTTTCGCCGGGCCCACGCTGATCGGCCTTGGCGGTTTCTGGACCGGCCTGATCGCCTATACGCAAGAGCTGATCCCGCTGTCGAACCCCTTTGGCCGCACGGATGATGCCTACCGCGAGGGGTGGACGGCGTTTTACTGGGCCTGGTGGGTATCCTGGGCGCCTTTCGTAGGTATGTTCATCGCGCGTGTCTCCAAAGGGCGCACGGTGCGGGAGTTTATCGTCTGCGTTCTGCTGATCCCCTCGCTGATCATTTTCATCTGGATGGGCGTCTTTGGCGGCATCGCCATCGACCAGATCCTGACCTCCCCCGAGACATCGCTGGTGAAAGCCAATGTCATCGACAGCTATTCGCCGGAACTGAGCCTCTTTGGCATGTTGAACGAGCTGCCGTTCACCAAGACCGCATCGACCATCGCGATTGTGCTGGCGCTGGTGTTCTTTGTGACATCCTCGGATTCCGGCTCGTTGGTGGTGGATACGATCACCGCAGGCGGCAAGATCGACGCGCCGGTGCCACAGCGGATCTTTTGGTGTGTGGTCGAAGGGTTGATCGCAATCGTCCTGCTGATCGGCGGGGGTTTGTCGGCGCTGCAAGCAGGGGTCACGGCCACTGGCGTGCCATTCAGCATCTTGATGCTGGTGATGTGCTACACGATCTACAAGGGTCTGCGCAGCGAACCGCGGGGGTGAGATAGGCAACCGGCGCGTTTGTTGAGGGCGCGCCGGTTAAAGCCTTACCCCATCCAGTTCGGCAGGATGGTGATGATGATCGGGAAGGCAAAGAGGATCATGATCGTGATGACCTCGAGCAGGACAAACCACAGCGCACCGCGGAAGATTTGGGGCAGGGGTGTTTCGCGGTCGATACCGGCGATGACATAGCAGTTCAGTCCGACAGGCGGCGTGATCAGGCCGATCTCGCACATCTTGACAGCCAGAATGCCGAACCAGATCGGATCAAAGCCGAGCGATTGGATCGTCGGGAACATGATCGGGATGGTGATGACCATCATCGAGAAGGCATCGAGGAACATACCCAAAGGCACAAAGACCAAAAGCAACATCGCCACGATGAAATACGGCGGCAGACCAGAGCCAACGACCGCCTCGGCCAATTGGTTGGGCACCTGGATCAGCGTCAGGAAATAGCTGAAGACGGCGGCGCCGATCATGGTGAAGAGGATCATGACCGTGGTGTCTATGGTGGACCGGAAGCTCGCCACGATACGGCCCAGCATCCCCGGCCAGCTGGGGCGGTGCATCAGCAGCATGATCAGGGCGACAAAGGCACCGACGGCGCCCGCCTCTGTCGGGGTGACGAGGCCCAGATAGATGCCGCCCATCACGACGATAAACAGCACCATGACCTGCCATGCTTTGCCCGTTTCGCGGACAGCTTCGCCCCAACTGGCGCGTGGGGTGACCGCGTGGCGCATATCGCCGCGACGGGCGATGAAGTAGATCCCGACCATGAACATGATCGCGGTCAGCAGCCCCGGCAGAAACCCCGCGACAAGCATCTTGCCAGCCGAGGTTTCGGTCAGCGCGGCATAGAAGATCAGCAGGACGCTTGGCGGGATCAGCACACCCAGCACGCCACCAGCCGCGACTGCGCCGGCCGAAAGGCTGCCCTGATATCCCGCCTTCTTCATCTCGGGGATCGCGACGGAACCCACGGTGGCGGCAGTGGCGACGCTTGACCCCGATGTGGCGGCAAACCCTGCGCTGGTCAGGATCGCGGCCATCGCCAAACCACCGGGCAGATGCCCGACCCAACGGCTGGCAACGTCAAACAGCTTTTTGCCCACCTGTGCATGATGCGCGAAACTACCCATCAGGATGAATAGCGGGATGATCGTCAGCGTATAGACGGCGGTGGTGGAGTATGAGATCGACTTGAGCCGCGTCATCAGAAACGCGAAATCTTCGACCAAGATGATACCGACGGCACCTGACAGCGCCAGCGCGGCAAAGACCGGCGCGCCGAATGTCATCAGCAGGATGATCAGCGCGACGGCGATATAGGGGGCATAGGACGGATCCATCGGGGCTTCCTGACGTCAGTGAAGATCGGGTGACGCCTGCTTTGTCTCAGCAGGCTCCCCGAAGAGAAAAAGTTGAAGAGATTGGATTGCCATCTGGATGAAGGCGAACCACAGGCCCCCGGCCAAGCTGGCCTTTGTCCACCAGATTGGAATCTTGACGTAGCCCCAGCGGAATTCCCGGATAGAGACGGAATAAATCGCCTCGTGCGTGGCGGGGATCGCCAGCATCAGCAATGCCAGCGCCCCGACCGCCCAGGCCAGCGCGACAACACGGGCGCGGGCGGCGGGGGAGAGTTTATCTGTCAAAACAGTGACACGGATATGCGCATCGTCCCGTTGCGCCCATCCCGCGCCAAGGAAGACGACCATCACCAGCGCAAGTTCCGTGAACTCGAAAACGCCGGTGATCGGGCTCCCGGTGAGGGCACGCACTAAAACGTCAAGCGTGGTGCCGAACACAAGGAACGCGAGAAACAACATGGCGACCGCACCAAGCGCATCGGACACGATTTTCAGTAAACTGTTGATCGTTTGCATGATTTAATCCTTCGCTAAATGCGATCGCCTTAGCCGATTACGATGCTTGGCTGATCTCGTAAGGGCGCTTGAGCGTTGCTTCGGCGTCGTACTTCTTGATCGCAGCGTCGATCAAGGACTGCATTTCTTCGCCATCGATACCTGCGGATTTCGCGGTATCCTCAAGCCAGGAATTCACCTGCGCGGGCTGGACCAGATCCTTGGCCATGGCCTTTTGCTCGTCTGAAACTGTGTTCAGCGTCACGCCTTCGGCTTCGGCGGTTTTGACATAGGTGGCAAGCACATCTTCGTAGATCGCGCTGAACCGCCCGCCATAAATGTCATCGACAATCTCGTCCGAGATCTTTCGCACGTCGTCGGGAAGCCCGTCATACACCTGCTTGTTCATGATCGTCGCAGCGGGGGCGTGGGGACCGTCGCCAATGTCATAGAACTGCGGCGCGATTTCATGCAGTTTATAGGCGATCGCGGTCACGAAATCGAACCCGTAGACACCGTCGAGAATGCCACGCTCCAGCGCTTGATACACCTCGGGTGCGGCCATAGCGACGGCCGTACCGCCAAGCGCTTCGACCACATCGGCAGAGACACCGTAGGCGCGGATGCGTTTGCCTTTGATGTCTTCAAGCGAGGTGATCGGGTCGCGCAGGATCAGCGGCGCGTAGTTCCAGTTGGTCCAGTAGAGCACTTTCGAGCGGTGGCGGTCTTCCCATTCAGCGCGCAGCGGGTCGAATTGATCGTAAACATCGCGGCAGACCTTTTGCAGCGCGTCGGCGCGGTTCATGCGGAAGTACCATTCCAACCCGCGGGTCACGGGCAGTTCGGACTGGTAGTAGCCGGGCGAGATCAGTGTCATCTCGGATGTACCGTCGCGCACGGCACCCAGATGTTCGCCCACCTTGTTCAGCGAACCGGACCAGTAGCGGCGGATGGAAACCTCGCCTTCGGTGCGTTTTTCCAGCTCGTCCAGATACCAGCGGTCGATCCACGAGGGGCCTGCAGAATCCGACACGTAGCTGTCGAACTTCAGCGATGTAGCCGCCAGCGCAAGCGAGGGGGCGGCCAGTGTAAAGGCACCCGATGCGGCGGCCGCGCCGGTTTTTAGGAATGTTCTGCGTTTCATGTTTCTCTCTCCCGATCTGCGTGCCAAAGGCTGACGCGCGTTGTTCTGCATCGCGGCTTACGCCTGATGCTCTCCCTCCAGCTCTTGCGCAATACGTTCGCGCAGGCTGGTTTTCAGGACTTTCCCGTAGTTGTTCTTGGGTAGATCCTGAACAAAGTGGTATGTCTTTGGCTTCTTGAACGAGGCCATGCGGCATTTGCACCAGGCATCAAGCTGCGGCGCGTCGCAGGGGCCATCACCCGTTGCGACGACAAAGGCCACGACATCCTCGCCCCATTCCGGACTGGGCACACCGATCACCGACACTTCGGACACGTTTTCATGGGCCAGAAGGGTCTCCTCCACCTCCCGTGGATAGATGTTTGTCCCGCCCGAGATGATCACATCTTTCGACCTGTCGGTGAGCGTCAGGAAGCCGTCGGCGTCCATCGACCCCAAGTCGCCCGTGCGCAGCCAGCCGTCGACGACGGTATCTGCGGTGGCTTTTTCATTACCCCAGTAGCCTTTCATCAGCGCGTCGCCAGAGACGACGACCTCGCCAACCTCACCCGCGGGCAGGGGGCGCATGTCACCGTCGACGACCCGCACCTGTACGCCCGCCTGCGCAAACCCGACCGACCCGCGCCGCGCCTCGGCGTTGGGGTGGGCGGTGTCTGCCACAAGATCGCGGGGCAGGACGGTGATCGTCATGGGGCATTCGCCTTGGCCGTAAATCTGGACAAAGCGCGCGCCGAAGACGGCGAGCCCTTCTTCGATATCGGCGAGATACATGGGACCGCCACCGTAGATGATGGTCTTGATGCCCGTGCCGTCATAGCCCGTGGCACGGGCATGGGCGATCTGGCGTTTAATCATTGTGGGGGCGGCGAAAAACACGAGGTTGTCCAGCGCCTGCGCCAGCTCTGCGATCTCGGCCGGATCGAACCCGCCGGACTGGGGGATGACATGGCAGCCACCCGCGCGGATGATCGGGAAGTGATAAAGCCCCGCCCCATGCGACATAGGTGCCGCATAAAGTGAATTATCGCGGGCGGTGGGACTGTCCACATCCAGCGCATAGGCCAGTGACATCGCGATGAGGTTGCCGTGGGTGGTCATCACGCCCTTGGGCCGCCCCGTGGTGCCAGAGGTATAGAAGAGCCAGGCCACATCGTCTTTGTCCGTATCGACGGGGGGCATGATTTCCGCGCTCGATTGTACCGCAGCGGTCAGCGCGGGGTTGTGGGTGCCAAGTTCATTGCAGTTGTCGGAAAGCTCGATGCCGCTTGCGAACACCGTGCCGGTTTGGGTCACGACAACGCGGGCCTTGGCATCACCGATGATCCAAGCCGCTTCGCGCGGGTGCAGCTTGTAATTGATCGGCACGACAATTGCGCCCATCCACAAAACCGCGTGCAGGATCTCCAGATATTGCGGGCAGTTCTGCATGAACAGCGCCACGCGGTCGCCTTTTCGGATGCCTAAAGTGTCTTTTAAATAAGTCGCCATGCCCGCGCTACGCGCCGCGAACTGCCCATAGGTCGCGTGCAGATTCAACCCGCAGCGGATCGCCGGCGCATCGGGGGATACCCGTGCGGCCTGAAGCAGCCATTCAGAAATATTCATATGTAATCAGACCTTGCGCACTTCGAGCACCGAAACATAGTTGGCCACGGCAGAGCCACCCATGTTGAACAACAGCCCCAGTTCGGCACCGGGGACTTGCAGATCGCCGGCTTGGTTGGTCAGCTGACGGAAGGCCAGCGCATGCATGGAAACGCCTGTCGCGCCGACGGGGTGGCCCTTGGCCTTCAGCCCGCCCGACAGGTTTACGGGTAGTGCTCCGCCACGATAGACGGTGCCATCCTCCAACGCGCGCGCGCCCTGACCCTTGGGGGCCAGCCCCATCGCTTCGTAGGTCAGCAGCTCTGCAATGGTAAAGCAGTCGTGGACCTCGGCAAAATCGATATCGTCTAACGTGACATTGGCCGCTTTGAACGCCTGCGCGAAGGCGCGTTCGGGGCCTTCGAATGCAAGGAAATCTCGGCGCGACATGGGCAGGAAATCATTCACATGCTCCGCCGCACGCATGGCGACGGATTTCGGGAAGGTCGCCGCGTTTTCGTCAGTGGTGAGGATCAGGGCCGCGGCCCCATCGGTCACGAGTGAACAATCGGTCAACCGGAGGGGCGGCGCGATCTCTGGGTTCATATCGGACACGGTGCTGCAATGTTCGAAGGTGAACTCTTTATGCATATGCGCCAGCGGGTTGGACATGGCGTTGGCGTGGTTCTTCACCGCGATCTTGGCCATCGCGTCCAGCGGGCTGCCATAGCGCGCATCATAATCGCGCGCGGCCACGCCAAAGACTTGCGGGAAGCTCAGCGATGCCTCTGCCGGATCATTCTGGTAACCTGCACCGGCCAGCGCCTGAGTGACCTCTTTGGTACTGCGGCTGGTCATCTTTTCCGCGCCGACGATAAGCACCGTGCGCGCTTGCCCTGCGCGGATCATACTCATCCCCGCATGGATAGCGGCCGAGCCTGAGGCACACGCATTCTCGGCCCGCATCCCCGGTTTGAACCGCAGCTGCGGATAAGCCTGATGGATCAGCGAGGACGCGAAACCGTCCGTCACCATGCCAGAGTTGAAATGCCCCAGAAAAACAGCGTCGATATTATTGGGATCAATGCCGGAGTCCTCGACCGCTTCGCGCGTTGCGGCGACGATCAGCTCTTCAAGGTTTTCTTGCAGACGGCCAAATTGCGTGTGGCCGCTCCCGACGATGGAAACTCCGGTGGTCATAATATCCTCCCTGATATGAGGATCATTTTACGGATGTGCGATCCGCGATCTATTGGTAGAAACACGTAATATGATACGTATCACTACGTAGTGGACTAAGTAGAAATGCAGATGATCGATACCTCTACCACGCAAAAAGCCTCCAGCCTCGGGTTTCAGGAATCACCCGCGGCGCAGATCATCGTGCGCTATCGCCGCATCATCGAGGCCAATAAGGCGGTGGAGCGTTTGTTCGGCTACACAAGGGCCGATCTGATCAACCGGTCGGTGCAGCGGCTTTATCCATCGACCGCCGATTTCAACCAGATCGGGGAGCGTTGCGAGGCACGTATGCGCGAGACGGGCGATACGCATTATGAAGACGAACGCTTTATGCAGGCGTCGGACAAAACGATCTTCTGGGTGCAGGCCAAGGGGGCGACGCTATCCCCGCAGGATCCGTTTTCACTAATGATCTGGTCGTTCGAGAAGATCGCGGACAAGAGCTATCGTTCTGTCGACCTCAGCCCACGGGAACGCGAGGTGGCGCATCACCTGGTCAACGGCCGCACCTCGCGCGAGATCGGCGAGGCGCTCAATATCTCGCACCGGACGGTAGAGGTGCATCGCGCGCGGCTGATGCGGAAGTTCAACGTCAAGAATACCGCCGCATTGGTGTCAGAGATTGTCCACGCCTTCTAAGGGCGATTACCCCGCGTCGATATCGTCCAGCGCGACGGCACCCGCGTTCCCTTCCGTCACAAACACATTCCGCGCCAATGGGAACTGGTGAGAGCGGCTTTCGAGGAAATGCATCAGGTAGCCGGCGGTGTTGGGAAAGACCATGAGGTCGCCTGCTTTGACGCCTTGGGGGAAGGACATCTTGCGCCGCGTCAGCCATTCGCTTTCGGTGCAATAGGTGCCGGCGAGATAGCCTTCGATAGGCTCTTTACGCGGGCCGGGGGCGGGGACCAAGAGCGGATCTAGCGCGAATTCGGCGAAGCCCGATCGGGACTGGGTGCGGTTCATCTGCACGCCGATCACGGGGATGCCGGCGCTGTCGCGCTTGCAAAAGGCAACGCGAGCGAGGGTCATGCCGCAGCCGTCGAGCAGCGAGCGTCCCGGTTCGCATCGCAAGGAGATATGGGCATCCCTCAGATGTGCGGCCACGGTTTGACCGTCAGCCATGTGGTCGAGAATGCGGCGCATCCAGTCTTCTTGCACCAGTGTTTGCGCGACGGGGTAGCTGTCGACCTTACCTTCACCGCCCGCTTTGCGCCCCAGCCCGTCATTGTGCTGGGTAATGGGGTCGCGGTCACCGGACAGGGCGCGGTCAAGCTCGGCTTGCCACGTGTCCCACTCCGCCGCGTCGTCGAGGTAGTCCATCGGGATGCCGCCGCCAATGTCGAGGAAGAAGGGCGCGGTGCTATCGCCCTTGATCTTGTGGATCAGGGGCAACGTTTGCAGGATCGCGGCGATGCGATCCTCGGCGCTATAGCCGTTGAGGTGGAAGTGCAGCCCGTCGAGGCGGAGCGCTTCAGACGTGCCAATGCGGGCGGCGAGGGTAGGGATTTGCGTCAGCGGAAAGCCGAAACGCGAATAAAGCTTTGTGCCGTCACGCTCAAACCCGTTGAGGCGGAGGCCGACAGAGATGGGCTTGGTCGCGCCTTCGGCCACGTCCTCCAGCAGTTCCAACTCATCTTCGTTATCAAGGATCACGGTCACGCCGCCACCCACACAAAGGGTCATCAGCGCGCGATCCTTTACGGCAGCCGTGCAGACGATCCGGTCACCCGGCAGACCCTGTTCAAGGCATTGTTCCACCTCCGCATGGCTGGCCGTATCGATGCCGATGCCCATATCGCGCGCGGCCTGCACGTAGCTGAGACATTTATTCGCCTTGCGCGCAAACATGGGCAGGAAGGGCAGGCCATAGTCGGTCACGCAATCGGTCAGCTGCGCGATATTGCGGCGGAAGGGATCGACCGACTGGATGTTGAGCGGCGCGCCAAAGCGGTCGGTCAGCGCGTCGAGGCGGGAGCGGTCTTGCAGCAGCTCTGCCATCCAGTTTTCCAATCGAGGGCGCAAAGGCACGACGCCGTGGCAAGGGCTGAAGATTGTTTGCGGGATGGTCATAGGGAATGCTCCAGCGCGTTGGATTGGCGGGCGCATTGCACGACGGCGGCGGCCCAGTTTTCGGGAAGATCATGGAGGGACCGCGATAGTGTGTCGTTGCCAAGTACGCAGCCTTCGGTGGCACGACCGATGACGGAAAGGCCCTTGGCGGTGCCGTCGCGTGTGAGGGCATGCGCATCTTTATCGACCCTAACACCACCCATTGTGCCGATACTAAGGTGACCGTCGCGCAAAAGACCGTCGAGCGGGGCGGCAAGCTCGGCACCGCCAGCGGGCGGGATCGTGGCGTTGATCGTCACATCTGCCGCAGCCTCGCCCGACATATGATCGAAGCTGACGATGCCCGCCTGTTCCAGCGTGATCAGCTTGCCGATATTCTGCGCGGGCGGGCCGAAGGCGAGCCGCTCCATCTCTGCCGCGATCTGGCGGAAGTGGGGGGCGTCATCGGGGGTTAAATCGCGGTGGCTGATCCAGTTGATCAGCTGCGGATAGCAGCGGCGCCAGACCTCGGCCAAAGCCCATGCGCTGTCTTGAGCGCGGCGCCCCATGGCGATGTCATAGCCGATGCGCAGGTCTTGGCGGATTTCGTCGGGGGTGAAGGTTGTTTCGGTCCGGTGGCTGAAGAAGTCGGCGCTGGTGCCGGAGGGATTGCCCAGAACCTGATCGGCGCATGATAAAAACGCGGGCCAGATGTGGTGGGTGAAGGTCGCGTTCGGGGCGCGCAGGATGTGCGAGAGATCGGCGCGCCGATCGTCCCAGAAGGCGTCGTCTTGTGGTTGGGTAAATAATGCAGTCTCGATTTTGGCGCGCATCGGGCGACCGCTGCGGCTGAAGGGGGCGATGCGGCGCGGCTCCTGACCTGACGGTGCATAGATATAGCCGGTGGCGGAGAGGGAGAAGACCCCGCCACGCCCTTCGGTCAGTGCGAGCATCGTGTCGATGAAGGTGAGGGCGAAGCCTTTGCAGCACACGGTAGAGTTGGGCGGCACAGCGGTCTGGGTCAGACGCTGATCAATGGGGAAGGGGGAGGGGATATGGTCGCGCGTCTCCGTCTCGCCATGACGAAACCCGTCTTGGTGACCGGTCGTGATCAGAACGTGATCAACGGCGATGTTTGCGGGAGAGACACTCCATCGATTCCCGTTGCGTTTCACCGCGTCGACGCTCGCTTTATGCCGTATTAGTCTCACATTCGACGGGGCTTGTGCAACGACACGTTCAAAGCTCCAGAACAGATACCGCCCCACATGCGCACGGGGCACATAGTCGCCAGCATCCACGGGCTTCGGGCTTCTCAAAGCCCATCCCAGAAACGACGGCCCGCGCCCACCGGTCCAGGCGTTGATCATACCGGCGGGGAAGTTCATCAGCAGCACATCCGGCTGGCGAGGATCATAGATCGGCCCTGCCCCGGGCTGCGCCGAGGGTTCGAAAACATGGACGGTAAAACGGTGCCGCGGTCTGCGCCGCGCCGCCTCGCACAGGCTATCCAGCGCGTAGAGCCCTTTGGGCCCGCAGCCGATAATGGCAATCTCTGTGTCGCTCATGAATCCGCGGGGGCCAATCCTGCCAATGCGGTCACATCCGCTTCGCAAATCCCCAATTCGCGCTCGACCCATTCGGGGTCAAAGACGGTGCCCAGATAACGTGAGCCGGAATCGTGGATGATCGCGGCGACGGTCAGACCGGCAAGCGCGTCCTGCATCCCGCGCACGGCCTCAAGCACACCACCGCCGGAGCCGCCGACCAGTAGCCCTTCACGCGCGACGGCGCGGCGGCAACCGGCAACACAAGTCACGTCGGAAACGCGGACGAGATCATCGAACTCCTGCCCCTTGGCCAGTTCGGGGATACGACCCGCGCCCATGCCCGAAATTTTGCGCGGGCCCGCGGTGCCGTTGAACAGCGTGCTGCCCATGGCATCCACCGCGACCACCTTCGTCTTACGCCCCATCCGGCGCAGATAATCGCGACACCCGCGCGCCGTGCCGGTGCTGGAACAGGCGACGAATAGCACATCGATCTGCCCGCCAAGCGCTGCGTCAATCTCGGCGATGGTACCGAGTTCGTGGGACTCTGGGTTGTCGAGGTTGGCATATTGGTTAGGCCAGAAACGGCGGGAGTCTTCCTCCAAAAGCTTGGCGACCCGATCCAGACGCGCGGCGAGGAAATCTCCGTCAGGGGCGTGATCCACCAGCTCGATCTGACCGCCGAGGGCGCGGATAATTGCCACGTTCTGGGACTGCGCATTGGGGTCGACAACGCAGATGAATTGCAGCCCATGCACTGCACAAGCCTGCGCCAGCCCGATGCCCATATTGCCCGAGGAGGATTCAACCACCGTATCGCCGGGCTTGAGCCGACCATCCGCTAAAGCGCGTTCGATCATGTGTCGCGCGGGCCGGTCCTTGGCGCTGCCACCGGGGTTCAGCGCCTCGACCTTGGCAACTAAGTCAACGTCCTCGCGGTCGAGGTAGCGGGGCAGGCGCACCATCGGCGTCTGCCCAATAAGGTCGAGCACATTGTCCGCGATCCGCGTCGCCGCGAAAGGCGTCGCCGTGTGGGAGTGGGTCTTTACCTGAGTACGAATATTCATCTGCGCAGCCTTTCGGGAAGCCAAGTCTCACCGGCGGCGCAGGACCGCGCCGTCACGGATCGTGTTGCGTCTCTTTCACTTCGCGTGCTGTTGAACCCTCAGGTGGAGGGGCGCGGCGTTGTGGGGAAGAGAACGATGGTCGAAAATTGCTATTTAAGATTGAACCTCGTGGGCGGGGTAAAGTTCCGTCTTGTGTGCAACTGAAATGGAATTGGGGGGCGGGAGGCGATGTGGACTGGGGGCATGGGCCGACGGTATGTGTCTCTAATACAGGGTTTAGTGTCGTTCTTTGTGGTAGCCAGCAGTTAGGACAATGTTGTGCCACCCGCCGCCGCCTCAACATTCTCAGCAATGCGCCGCAAGGGGTGGCGGGTTACGCCAGCCCAAGGCTGAACCTGCAATCCCACACGATATCCCCACGCCGAAGCACGCTCTGCTTGAGCGGGGGAGAGCGTGGTCATCCCCACATAATCCTGATTGCCATCGCGGATATCGGACGGCGCGGGTGTCGTGTCCACATCCAAAAACGCCGCCAACCGCGCTAATGTAGCGGTAGGGTCAGCGACGAGATCTTCGTAGCGGATGGTGATCACGGCATGCAGGTAATCGATATCGCGCCGTACAATGTCATAGGCGTCCAGCCAGTGATCCATCATCGCCGCGGGGTTCATGTCGACCCATTTGGAGGTGGCGGCCGCAACCGCCTCCGGATGGCGGGTGACGACGACGAATTGCGACAGGGGAAAGAGTTGCTGATACAGCCGCATCCGTGTCAGGTTTACGGGCGACTTTTCGACCCGCCATGGGGCTTCGTTAAAATACGGTGCCCAGTCCCGCTCCAACCGCATTTGCGTCTCTAACCTGTCGAAATCTGATCCTTCGATATGGTGTTGCGCGTGGTCGGTGGCGAAATGCATAGGCACGCCATGCCGCGCGGTGTGGGGGATGGCCCCTTGCAGATACACGCCCTCATTCTCCGGCACGGGGGCGGCGTTGATCGCGCTGACACCGGGTAAATCGCCGATCAGCCGCGCCACGAGGCTGGTGCCAGAGCGGTGCAACCCGCCGACGAAGACATAACGATATGGTGTCATGGATGCCCCTTTGTCTTGCGAGGGTCAGGTAGGCTGTGGGGGAGGGGTGGCAAGGTACGCTATATCAGCAGGGGTAACGGTGAAGTCGAAGAGAGGCGGGACCACAATGATATAATATGGTAGAAATTTGGAAGAGTGTAACGTATAAGTGTCGTTATAGCTCATTATGTAATATAAATATTACCAATTATGGTGGATGCCGATGCCTAAGCCAACACGCCCCTATTCGCCAACCGCCCGAAAGGCTGCAGAGCTTTTGGGGCTGATGATCCGCGCCGCGCGGTTGGAGCGGAACATGACAGCGCAGGAATTGGCGGAACGGGCAGGGGTCTCTCGCCCGCTGCTGTCACGGGTGGAGAAAGGCGATATGACCGTATCCCTTGGTGCCGTTTTCGAAATCGCCACTATCCTGGGTGTTCCGCTTTTCGAGGAGGACAACGAACGCCTAACCGCGCGGCTTGCCACCGAACGGCGGACAAATGCCCTGTTGCGTCAGCGCGCCTTCCAAGCCAGCCGCGGGACGATCGACAATGACTTCTGACCTGCTGAAACCGACCAAGACCCTCTATGTCTGGATATTTCTGCCCGGTGCAACCGACCCTGTGGTCGCTGGCCGTGTCGATCTTGTGGGTCAGCTGCATCAGTTCACCTACGGTAAAAGCTATCTGCGCAATCCCGCTGCCATTCCTATTTTCCTGCCAGAACTGCCCTTGGTCGAGCAGATCCACGTGCCCGCCGCCCCCCTGCAGATCGCAGGTTGCCTGCGCGACGGGGCACCTGATTTTTGGGGGCGCCGGGTCATTATCAACCGGTTGACCGGTGCGAAGGGCATCGCCTTGGACCTCGATGCGCTCGACGAGATGAACTATATGCTGCAATCCGGCTCCGACCGGATTGGCGCGCTGGACTTCCAAACCTCTGCGACAGAATACGCGCCACGCCTGGCGGGGGAGGTTGCGGTCTCAACCCTTATTGAGGCTGCGGATCTTGTGGAACGTGGCGTGCCCCTTCCGCTGGAACTGGACGAGGCCCTGCGCCACGGGACGTCTATCGGCGGGGCGCGGCCCAAGGCGCAGGCCACGGATGGCAATCGCAAGATGATTGCGAAATTCAGCGCCTCCAACGATCAGCATTCGGTGGTGAAAGGCGAATATATCGCCATGAAGATTGCGCAGGCCTGCGGTATGAACGTTGCCCCGGTCGAGCTTCGCCAGGTCATGGGCAAAGATGTGCTGCTGATCGAGCGGTTCGACCGGATCAATACGGCGCAGGGGTGGACGCGGCGCGCGATGGTATCTGCGTTGACCGTTCTGGGGCTCAGCGAGCTTCAGGGGCGCTACGCCAGCTACGAGGATCTTGCCGCCCATCTGCGCGCAGCGAGCGTCACGCCAAACGCGGATCTGCAAGAATTATTCGCGCGTATGTGCTTCAACATTCTCGTGGGTAATACCGATGACCACGCCCGCAACCACGCTGGATTCTGGACTGGGGAGCAGCTTCAGTTGACGCCAGCCTACGATATCGACCCGCGTCCACGCGCGTCGTATGAGGCTAATCAGGCCATGGCAGTACGTGGCACAGATCACCGCGCGAACCTTTCTTTAGCACTGGATGCGGCCGGTAGCTTTGGGTTGGATCAGAAGCGAGCAGAAAGGGTCATCCTCAGTCAGGTCGAGGCGATCCGCGATCTGTTTGATGAGATAGCCCGAGACGTGGATTTAGTACCTGCGGACTACACTGCATTGAAGGAGCGGGCGTTCTTGCGTGAGTTCGCATTTGATGGATTGTCCGGGAAGTTGGCCGCCCTAGTTGGGCATTTTCAATCGCATTAGGCCGCACCATTTTATCATTTAACAAAAGTGCTTATGGGCTGTGGGTCTTCTTCAGAGTTCCGGCGTTGTCATGGCTTTACCCTACTTGAGTTACTCAAATAGGGTAAACTGATATTTAACGCTGGATGTCCTCAGGTGTCAAAGCTGAGGGGGTTAAATATCCGCCTGCGAGATCTGCGTTTCTGCTTCTAGAATGAGCTGGCTAAGGGGCATGCCAAAGACTTCGCTCATACGCCGTAGTGTATCCAGCGTTGGCTGGTGCTTCCCTCGCTCTAGCAGGGATACATAGCGCATACTTCTCCCAGCCCTATGGGCCAGCTCCTCTTGGGAAATATCTAACGCACGACGATGCTTTCTTAGAACCGAGGCTAATGCAGTTAACAAAGGGTCAATATGTGGAGTATCCATTTCTGGACATAGGGAGCAAATCTTTGGTTGCGGCTATGAAGTAAACTATGAATAATCCAGTTGTGATACATAAATTTGGCAACCACATCTTGGAGAAATCTGTAGCTATGACCAGACTTGTTTGTACCGAAGAGCAGTTGAGTTCGTTGATGGCAAAGGTAGCGAAGTTAGTTATTGAGGAGCTCGAAGACTCCCAAGACCATGATACGTCAGGCCAATTCGATCATCCATCTAGGCCCAGAGGTAGGCCGAGATCGATTTATACGGGGCAGTTACATTTAAGGGTCCTACCTGAGGATGCGGAATGGTTTCAGAAAACATGCGAAGAAATGGGTCTTCAGCAAGGTGCATTCATGTCGCGCATCCGAAAAGCCTATTACCGACAATCTGGGGACAGATGTGACTACTAACGGTGACGTTTGCGTAGCATTCAGTCGTATGGGCTTACTCAAATAACATAGTGAACCGGTAGGCTGCGGTAAAATTTTCCTTTTGACAAGATTATGCGTAGCACGCGAAGGGCCAAGCGTATAATCGCTCTCGATCTGCTTCTAAACAAATCTCAATTCCAACGGGAACCATAAGGTAACTTTACTGTTATCTTTGCGAGGCTCGCGTTTTTGCAGCTCTGAATACAACAAAATTTTTGGAGGCTGATATGCGCATCATGCATATTTCGCTGGGCGGATGTCTATCCGCTCCGCCCGTTAAGTACGGCATGACGGAAGATACCGGTGGGCATATCGCCTATGTTCTTGGCGCTGCGATGGCGCAAGCAAAACTCCCTGAGGTTGAAGAGGTCACGATTGTGACGCGGCTGTTTGATGCGCCGGAGTTGGGGGCTGTTTTTGCGCAGGCCGAGGAAGAGATCGCGCCCAAGTGTCGGGTGGTGCGATTGGCCTCGGATCGGGCTGAGTATTTGGAAAAGGGTGATTTGGTGGGGGAGCTTACTTCGCTGCAAAACGCTTTGTTAGAGACGCTTGGAGCCATGGGGGCGGCGCGGCCGGATGTGATCCATGCGCATTTTGCGGATGCGGCGGAACTGGCGCTGGCGGCGCGGAAAAGGTTCGGGATTCCGGTGCTTTATACCGCGCATTCGTTGGGGGCGGAGAAGTTGGGGCCGGGGGAAGTACCCTCGGTGGAACTGGAGGCGCGGATTGCGCGGGAGACGCGTGCGTTAGTTGAGGCGGATGCGATTGTCGCCTCGTCGCGTGATGAGGTGGAGCGGCAGATCCCGAAGTTGGTGCCGGCTGCGGAAGGGCGCGCGCATAGGATCGGGCCGGGGGTTTGCGTAGAGGAGCAGGGCAATGCGGGGCGGGCGCGGAAGATACTGGGCGGGTTTCTGCGGGATGTGAGCAAACCCATCATCCTCGCCATTGCGCGGCCCATTCGGAAGAAGAACCTACGGCGGTTGGTCGATGCCTATGCGTCTGATCGCACGCTGCAAGAGTGTGCGAACCTTGTGATTATCGCGGGGCTGCGGGATGGCTTGGGGCAGGGGAGTTCCGAGCGCGATGCGGTGATTGCGGATCTGTTTGACGGGGTGGACCGGCATGATCTTTGGGGCAAGGTGGCGCTGCCACGGCAACACTCCGCGCAGGATATTAGTGACCTTTATGCGTTGGCGGCCGAGGGCGGCGTGTTCTGCAATCCGGCGTTTCACGAACCCTTTGGGTTGACCCTGATCGAGGCCGCGCAGGCGGGTGTGCCCTTGGTGGCGACGCAATCGGGCGGGCCGTCGGATATACTGCCGGAGCTTGGGTTTGGTGCGTTGATTGACCCATACGACACAGCAAGCTTGGCGCGCGGGTTGCGCTACGTGCTCATGGCACCGGAGCGTGAACTGGCAGCGAGACGAGCGCAGCGGATTGCACGGCAGACCTATGATTGGACGGCTTGGGCGATGCGGACGCAAGCGGTGATGGAAGGGGTGGTCCGCGGGCCGCAGGGTCAAACCGTAGCTGTTCAGCAACATGAGCACCTACTCGCCTGCGACATCGACAATACGCTGACCGGTTGTCGCAATGGCGCGCGGGCTTTTGCCCAGTGGCTTGGACGCGAGGGGGATCGCTATGCCTTCACCGTCGCCACCGGACGCTCCATCGCAGAGGCGCAGCGGGTGCTGGCGGAATGGGATTTGCCCACGCCGGATACGATCATCAGTTCTACGGGTACAGAGATTTGGCGTCGTTCCGGCAGTGGTTTTACCCTATGTGAGGAATACGCAGCGTTGATCGCGCAGGAGTGGGACGCGGCGGCAGTGCGTGCGGCGTTGGAAGGCACCAATGTGCGTTTCCAGCCGCTCTATGACCAACGTCGTTGGAAGGTCAGCCTGTTCGGCACCATCAGCGATGTGCCTGCGATCGAGGCGCGGTTGCATCAAGCGGGGGTCTTGGCCCGCATCATTCCGTCGCATGAGAAATTCATCGACATCATCCCCGTGCAGGCCGGAAAGGCCGCCGCGATCCGGTTCGAGGCGGAGCGCCGTGGCATGTCGGACGACCACGTGATCGTGGCGGGGGATAGCGGCAATGATCTGGATATGCTGTCGCGTTTCGAGAACGCCGTGCTGCCGGCAAATGCGCTGGCAGAGCTGGACGGTCTGGCCTCGGTCTATCGCTCTTCGCTGAAACATGCGGCGGGGGTGTTGGATGGGGTGCAATATTATCGCGCACCGCAGCCGATGCTGATGGCGGGCGAATAATCATGCGTGATTTTCCTGACGTTCCCCTGCGGCCTTTCGGCTATTTCGTGCATCACCAAGGGCGCGGCCACGCAGAGCGCTGTGCGGCCGTCGTCAACGCTTTGCCCGAGGCGCGTCCGGTGCGGATTTTTTGCGCGCGCGACGATATTTTCCCGCCCTTGCGTGACAATGTGACGGTGCAGAAGCTGCCCTCTCTGTTTGAAGCGCGAGGGGATGAGCCGCGCGGTGCCGCCTTGCTTGATACACCCGACACGATCCATTGCGCGCCGGTCGGATGGTCCGGTATTCGCGAGGCGATGGCCGCGATGGCGCAGTTCTTTGCCGCTGAGGCACCGGAGCTGATGATCGTCGATGTCTCGGCCGAGGTGGCGCAGCTAGCGCGGCTCTGCTCGGTGCCGCATGTCAAAATCCTCCAGCATGGTGATCGCAGCGATGTGGGGCATCGTGCCGCCTATGACGGCGCCGCGGGGTTGCTCGCCCCGTTCCATGCGGATTTGGCGCAGGAGAGTTGGGCCGCGTGGGCGGAGAAAATTCACTACGCTCCGGGGCTGGGGGTGAACGTATCACTCCCCAAGCCCGAAGATGCCCGCGGGACGCTGAAGCTGGGCAAACGCCCAATGGCGCTGGTGGTCTGTGGCGGTGGTGGCAATGGCATTTCCGAGGCCGCCTTGGGCGTCGCCGCGCGCAGCTATCCGCAGATGGACTGGATCACCATCGGCGAGGTGCAGCGCGACTGGCACGCGACCTTGCCGCCGAACCTGATGCACAAAGGCTGGATCGACAACGCGCCCGATTATATCGCAGCGGCGGATCTGGTGATCTCGTCCACGGGTAATACGACCTGTGCCCAAGTGCTCACCGCCGCGAAGCCCTGGATCGTGGTGCCGGAGTGGCGCTATTTCGACGAACAAGTCGAGAAAGCGCGCGCTTTGGGCCAAGCCGGCGCCGCGTTGCATTTGCCGCATATGCCAAGCTCTGCCCATGCCTGGCGGGCCGCGATTGAGCAGGCACAACGCCAGCATGATCCCGCGCGCCAACGCGCTTTGGCTGGGGGTGCCGATGCGGCGACCCGCACCGCGCAGTGGCTCGGCAATCTGGCGGACCGACTTTGGGACCGCCCCGAAATTTCAACATCTGTAAAGGAGGTTCACCATGCGTGACGTATCCGTTCTGACCATCGCCCGCGGCCGCGAGGCGCATTTGCACAATGTTATCCGTGGCTTGGCCGCGCAAACCGTGCCCCCGCGCGAGCTGGTGATCGCCGCCATGCAGGATGAGCTATACGACGGTCTGCCCGACGTGCCGTTTCCCATCCATCAAATCCAGGTCACCCGCCCCGATGGGGAGCTTCCCCTCGCCGCCGCGCGCAATGCGGTGGCGGCAAGGGCAAGCGGCGTCGTTCTGGCCTTTGTCGATGTCGATTGCATCCCGCACCCCGAGCTTGTCGCCGATGTGGCAGAAGCATGCCACGATGGCCGTGGGCTGGTGATGGGGGAGGTTGCCTATCTGCCCAAAGGGGCGACGGAAGGCGGCCTCGATTTCGATCACTTCGATAAAATCGGCGTTAAACACTCCGACCGCCAGGGCCCGCCGGCGGATGGCATGCGCTATTGCGAGGATTACCGCTGTTTCTGGTCGCTCAACTTCGCCATGCACCGCGCCGATTGGGCACGCAGCGTCGGGTTTGACGAAGGCTATTTCGGTTATGGCGGCGAGGATACGGATTTTGGCCGCGTGCTCGACGCCCGCGGGATCGACATCTGGTGGATGAAGGGGGCCAAGGTCTATCACCAATATCACGACCACTGCATGCCGCCGATCCACCATGTGGAGGCCGTGGTCCGCAATGCCGAATATTTCGCCACCCGCTGGGGCCATCGCACCATGGGCCATTGGCTGCATGCCTTTCACCTGATGGGGTTGATCGACAACAGCGATGATGCGCTTACGATCCTGCGCGCGCCAAACGATGCGGATTTTGAGATGTGTCGCCAGACCGGCGATATGCCCTACGCCAACAGCCGCCGGGTAATGGACAAGCTGCTGCGCGATCTCGATACCGAGGAAGAGCGCCGCGCCGCCGCCCAAGCGGGCGAGGACCGCATCTCTGCCATCGCGGCGGAGTGACACCATGAAGATCGCCGTCATCGGACATGTGCGCTTCCCTATCGCGCGCCCCTTCATGGGCGGGATGGAGGCCCATTGCTGGCACCTCTGCCGCGGCCTGCGAGCGCGGGGTCATGACGTGACCCTTTTCGCCGCCGGTGACAGCGATTGGGGGGGGAAGGTCGAGTCGGTTGTGGACGTTCATTATGATCGCGCGTTTCCTTGGCACAAATGGCACGGCACGCCGGAGCTGACCGGCCATCTGGATGAGGCGTTCGAGCGTCTCCTACCGCGTCTTGCCGAGGGCGGTTTCGACGTGGTGCATAACAATTCCCTGCATCGCTTCCCCCCGCGCTTCGCCGCGCGGCAGCGGATCCCGATGGTGACCTCCCTACACGTGCCGCCGTTCGAGGTCTTAAAACGCGCCGTCGCCGATGGCGGGGCACCGTGGTCTCTGTTTACCACCTGCTCGCAACGGCAATTGGGCGCGTGGTTTGATGACGGAGACGCTCCCTTTGCCCGTGTTGTACCGAATGGCATCGATCTTGCGGACTGGCCGTTTCGCCCGGAAGGCGACGGTACTGCAGTGTGGATGGGCCGCATTACGCCGACCAAAGGGACGCATCTAGCGGCTCATGCTGCGAAGACCGCTGGCATTCCGCTGAGGCTTTACGGCACGATTGAGGATCAGGGTTATTTCGACACCGAAATTGCACCGCTGTTAGGTGAGGGTGTGAAATACGGTGGTCACCTACAAGGCGCTGACCTGACCGAGGCCATTGCCCGCGCTTCTGTGCTCCTGTTCACCCCGCTTTGGGACGAACCCTTCGGCCTCGCCGCGATTGAGGCGATGGCTTGTGGTCTGCCGATTGCTGCGGTTGAAAATGGGGCGATCCGTGAAGTGGCGGGGGATGCGGCGCGTTATGCTGGGGCGGATGCTGGGGAGTTGGCCAAGGCGTTGAGGGAGGCGATCGGGATTCCCCGCTGGGCCGCACGGGAGAGGGTTGAGAGGTTGTTTGCCGTGGAGCATATGTTGGGGGCGTATGAGGTGCTATATGGTCGAGCGATTGACGCTGTAGGGCATGTATCCGATGTACCTAGCTTCGAGGTATTTGAATTGCCACCAGCTTTGATCTAAAGTCTCGTGTGAGCGATTTTAAGTAGATGACGGCACCAGCGCGAAATATAAACCAAACATGGGAAAGCGCTTTCTAAATAGAGTACAACTTACCGGTTTGGTGCATACGAACATCTAGCCGTTATGTAGCTCCACAATAGTCTTGTAGAGCGATGGTTTGATGCATAACCATGTGCGTAAAATTTACCAGCCGCTCAGTCTGAAAGCCTACGGATTTTTGTCGGTATCGATCATCGCGCTAGCGGTGCGAGAATACCCGTACGGGTTTCCAGCGTCGTCGAGCTTGATCGGGTTGGTATACCAGTTTGGTGCGATGATCACCCCCCAATGCATAGCTGCTATATAAACCGGCTGAAACGTCATTCTTTGATCGGCTTGGGGGTCTGGGCCGATGTAATAGCGGTGCTAGCCTTTTTCGCCTAGGCACCATTCTGCCTCAACGGGCCGAGCGTTTCCACGGCGGCACGAACTTAGATCGATGGATCGACTAACAGGGTCGAGACCAAAATGATATACCTTACTGCCCATTCCATATCCTTCGGCTCGGCTTCCGGTGTGTCGTTCATCGTCTTCAGCGGCTCGCGCCAAGCGCCTCTGCTTCGGCGGCATCGGTAGCGCGAGCGGCCTCAACGTCATCGCCGTGATTGGCGCCATAGGTTGAATAGAATGAAACTGTGATCTCAGGCACCATGAAACTCCCTTCCGCAACTTTCTCATCGCAAACGTTAGGCTGTTCAGAAGGGACCCGAATGCTAAGAGTTTTACGGTAAACCTCCGGCGGTGGCCGTCTGATCTCAAGCTCAATCCGATGGTAAGTCCGAGCTTATGTCCGACTTTATCAATCGTCCTCAAATCGAAGTACTTTCCGCAGCCGATGGTGAACGCCGCCGGCATTGGTCGGATGATGACAAACTGCGCATTGTGGAAGAAAGCTTCATTGGCCACCGCCAAGCGACAGCCACGGCGCGGCGGCA
>Ga0207903_1000140_pt1 | contig 36419 bp, 31 predicted proteins | sample MalvirmetaMSP131_FD_184234 | JGI IMG/M metagenome (GOLD analysis project Ga0207903, IMG submission 184234) | Marine viral communities from the Deep Pacific Ocean - MSP-131 (SPAdes) | ecosystem: Environmental > Aquatic > Marine > Oceanic | place: Atlantic Ocean | collected 2011-06-25
GTTTTACTTGAAACATGTGATCCCGGTTTTAGGAAAATTATTTCTTGGAAGTCCAGATACGTACAAAATGCTAGGAGTTTACACCGCAGAATATAGAAACTCCAAAAATGTCTATCAAATTTTTAATAATCTAAAATTTGAAGTTGAATATATAGAATATTTTTATGGTTGTGCAAGCGGAATTAAAGGACGGAAAATAGCATAATTGTCTGGCAACAACGTTCCTACAATTCAACATCGGGTATCCAGTACTTAAATCTTCCCAAAGTGAATAGCATAGGGTTACAATTTTGAATGGTAACCCGAAGGACTTCTAGGAATAGTGTAGCACCAAGCGAAAGTGCGTTTTTCGAAGAAAAAAGAGAGCATGTAGCGCAGGAGCAAACGGTGTTGCAATGCAACAATTCCCTCAAGTCCTTCTTGACTTTTTTAGTTCGTTTATGTGTCAAGACAAAAATGAACAAATTAACAAATAACAACACACACTATTATAGGCAATACAAAAAAGAAAATAGAAAAACCTACTCCATAGCTAAGCCCAGTCTAGTCCCAGTCAAAGCCCAGTCCAAGTCCAGTGTAAGTCCAGTGTAAGTGCACCACTAATTTTTGTACCTTTGTAAGTCCTAAAAAAGATGCATGAAGTTCCAAATTGTAAGCGATTTTACTCCTACGGGAGACCAACCCGAAGCCATTAAACAACTGGTCGTAGGACTTAAAAATGGCGAGGAACACCAAACCCTTTTGGGAGTTACGGGTAGTGGAAAAACCTTTACAATAGCGAATGTAGTACAAGAAGTGCAACGCCCTACCTTGGTACTCGCGCACAACAAAACCCTCGCGGCACAATTATACAGTGAGTTTAAGCAGTTTTTTCCTCATAATGCTGTAGAGTACTTTGTATCTTACTACGATTACTATCAGCCAGAGGCATACATCCCCAGCAGTGGCGTATATATTGAAAAAGACCTTTCTATCAATGAGGAAATAGAGAAAATGCGATTGAGCACTACCTCTTCCCTCCTTTCGGGGCGACGTGATGTCTTGGTAGTCGCTTCGGTGTCGTGTTTATACGGTATCGGGAATCCTGTTGAGTTTCAGAAAAACATCATCGAACTCCACAAAGGGCAAATCATTTCACGCACCAAGTTACTACATCAACTCGTACAAGGGCTGTATTCTCGCACCGAACTTGATTTCCACAATGGGCGTTTCCGAATTAAAGGGGATACCGTAGATGTGTATCCAGGGTATGCCGATAATGCTTTCAGAATTCACTTTTTTGGCGATGAAATTGAAGACATAGAAGCCTTCGACCCCCTCACGAACGAGATTATTGAAAAATACGAGCAACTCAATATCTACCCAGCCAATATGTTTGTGACCTCGCAGGACGTATTGCAGAATGCCATTAAGGACATTCAAGACGATTTACTGAAACAAGTAGAATATTTTAAGGAAATCGGAAAACACCTCGAAGCAAAACGCCTTGAGGAACGCACCAACTTTGACCTTGAAATGATAAAGGAATTGGGCTATTGTAGCGGCATTGAAAACTATTCACGTTACCTCGATCAACGTTTACCGGGAACGCGTCCGTTCTGCTTATTGGATTTCTTCCCTAAAGATTTTTTAATGATTGTGGACGAAAGTCACGTATCCATTCCGCAGGTGGGTGCCATGTATGGCGGTGACCGTAGCCGTAAAGAAAACTTGGTAGAATACGGTTTCCGACTGCCAGCCGCTATGGATAATAGGCCTTTAAAATTTGAAGAGTTTACTTCCATGCTGAATCAGGTAATCTATGTAAGCGCCACCCCTGCCGATTACGAATTAGAACAAAGTGGCGGCGTGTATGTGGAGCAAGTCATTCGCCCTACGGGCTTGTTAGACCCACCGATTGAAGTACGCCCAAGTTTGAATCAGATTGATGATTTACTTGAGGAAATTCAGTTACGCGTTGAAAAAGACGAACGTGTGTTGGTCACAACACTTACCAAGCGAATGGCAGAAGAATTAACCAAGTATATGGCACGTATTAACATCCGTTGTCGCTATATTCACAGCGATGTGGATACCCTAGAACGCGTCGAAATTATGCAGGATTTACGCCTTGGGTTATTTGATGTTTTGGTAGGTGTCAACTTACTTCGAGAAGGATTGGATTTACCCGAAGTGTCACTAGTGGCAATCCTTGATGCCGATAAAGAAGGTTTTTTGCGAAGTGCGCGCTCCCTTACCCAAACGGTGGGGCGTGCAGCACGTCACCTCAACGGAAAAGCCATCATGTATGCCGATAAGATTACCAAAAGCATGCAGGCAACCATCGACGGCACCGAATACCGCCGAAGCAAGCAAATAGCGTATAACAAAGCAAACAATATAACACCAACGGCTATTATTAAATCGTTGGAGAATTCTTTAACCAAAAAGAAAACCGATGCCTATACTTTTGACACTGCCGAAATTTTAGCTGCGGAAGAAAATGCGAAATACTTAACCAAACCTCAGATTGAAAAGAAAATCCGTGACACGAGAAAGGAAATGGAGAAAGCCGCTAAAGACCTAGATTTTATGATGGCAGCAAAACTTCGGGATAAGATTAAATCATTTCAAAAACAATTGCAGGAATTGGCATAAAGCAACTCGTTTTAACTTTGCTTACCTTTAGTCTTTGAAATTGTCAACCTCCAAAAAAAACTCAACTATGGATGCTAAAATCGTCATAGCGCATCGAGGTGCCTCGGGTTATCTTCCCGAGCATACCCTTCCAGCCAAAGCCATGGCATATGCGATGCATCCCGATTATTTGGAGCAAGATGTGGTGTTGAGTAAAGACGATGTCCCCATAGTGATTCACGATATCCATTTGGACGCTGTAACCAATGTTGCTGAACTATTTCCTGACAGAAAACGCAAAGACGGACGCTATTACGTCATCGATTATACTTTTGATGAATTAAAAACACTCCGTGTGGTGGAGCGATTTAACTTGGAAACAGGAGAAGTTGTGTTTCCGAAGCGCTTTCCAAAGGGAAAATCACGATTTGGACTGCATTCCCTTCAGGAAGAAATTGAATTGATTCAAGGATTGAATAAAAGTACGGGCAACAACATTGGTATATATCCAGAAATTAAAGAACCTTCCTTCCACCGAAAGGAAGGAAAAGAAATTTCAGAAATAGTCCTGAAAGTACTTTCGGATTATGGCTATACAACCAAAAGAGACAATTGTATCTTGCAGTGTTTTGATGCTTCGGAATTAAGAAGAATTAGAGAAGAATACAAAAGTGATTTATTTCTAGTACAGTTGATGGAGTTTGAAAATGAGATTCCATTTATTCCACAATTTGCTGAATATGCAGATGGAATAGGACCTTGGATAAACTTACTTAATGCTGGCCCCTTGATGCAATTGGCCAAGGAGAATAATTTGAAAGTGCACGCCTACACCCTTCGAAAAGATGACTTGCCAATGGGGGAAACTTTTTCCGAAGTATTAAAAGAAGTCCTATTTAAACACAATGTTGACGGAGTTTTTACCGATCACCCAGATACCGTAATTCAATTTTTAAAAAACAATTAATGGCACATCATCCAGATTCAACACGACTTAATAAAGCCATTAGCGATAGCGGATTTTGCTCTCGCAGACAAGCCGACACGTATATTGAAAAGGGGTTAGTAACTGTCAATGGTGAAGTCGCTACCTTGGGCGACCGTGCGATGCCAGGTGATGAGATTCGAGTAGAAGGAAAACTCATCACCGAAAATGACAATTTGGTGTATATCGCTCTCAATAAACCTGTGGGCATTACGTGTACAACCGATACTCGAGTAAAAGGAAATGTCGTTGATTTTATCAATCACAAAGAACGTATTTTCCACATTGGAAGGCTAGACAAACCCAGTGAAGGCTTGCTTTTAATGACGAATGACGGTGATATCGTTAACAAAATACTTCGGGCTGGCAATGACCACGAAAAGGAATACATCGTAAAAGTAGATCGACCCATTACCGATGATTTTATCAACCGAATGCGCAATGGAATTTATTTGGAAGAATTGGAAACAGTAACAAAAAAATGTACTGTAGAAAAAATAAGTCGGTTTGTGTTTCGGATTGTTTTGGTGCAAGGATTGAATCGTCAAATTAGACGCATGTGTGACTATCTGGAGTACGAAGTAGTTTCGTTACAACGTATTCGTATTATGAATATTGAACTGGGCAATTTACCCGTTGGAAAATGGCGTGATTTAACAAAAGAAGAACTTAAAGGACTTCAGGATTCTTTAAAAGATTCGGAAAATAGTTCCTTTGTGGATGTACAGGAAAAAAAGACCCAGGGAAAACGGAGAAATCGATAAAAAAATAACCGCGCACCGATTGAGGAGTGCGCGGTCTTTTCAACTAACTAACCAAATTTAATTTCAATTATGAAATCTCAACCATGCGTTTAATATTTTTCGCTTCTTCTACTTTAGGAAGCTCAATGCTTACTATTCCGTGGTCATAATTTGCTTGGATTTTATCCACATTTATGAGTTCTGGAAGTGTAAACGATCTTTCAAAACTTGAAAAGTTGAACTCCTTACGAGTAAATTTTACACCTTCCTTATCTTCTGTGTTTTCTTCTTCCGAAGTCCTTTTTGAAGAAACTTTAAGTAGGTTTTTTTCAACTTCTATAGCAATATCTTCTTTTTTCAAACCCGGTACCGCTAATTCGATTACAAAGGTCGAAAAATCTTCCTTAATATTAACTAAAGGAATGCTAAATCTTTCATAATTAATTGAATCTAACCTATTTTCAGGAAATAATTCATCTATTATGCTTGGCAACCATAGGTTACTTTTTCTAACTATTTTCATGACTTTTTATTGTTTGGATTATACATTTTAACATTCTATACGCAAATGCAGTTCCAAATAATCAAAACAGTCATTCTGTCTTGTTCTTCAGACAATTACAAGACATTTTGTCCTGAATGAAAGAATTAGAATTTAATTATAGTAAGATTGAAATATCGCGATAAGCTCTTGTGAGGGGATTATTTTATCTTCATACTCATTCATTCGCATCAAGATGGTATCTATTGCACCAGGCCGTATGCCCATTTTAAGTCCGAAGTTTCGTAGCGCTACCACTTCGGCTTCGTGAGTCACTTTATCCACATTCATTACTAGCAGTAATTTATGAAAGTGTGTGATACGTTCCATTTCTGAAAAAAGTGGTGATGACGGCTCTGGGCGGGTAAATAATGCGTCAATTTCTTGTGGCTTCAATCCCATACGAGCACCAATTCTATGGATAAAATCATATTCTGAAGCATCTATTTTACCATCGGCATTGGCAATATAGATTAAGTCACTTAGTAACGATTTTTGGTTCGAATTATTCATATTGCAATACTAAGAGAAAAACTGCAATTTGAAAAAAATCTATAGCATTTTATGCACCATTTGCCTTTGTTGTGATAGCAGCTAATGTAAATCCTTGTCTACCACGTTGCAAATCGTACTTGTTGGCTCTTACTAACATTTCCTCCATTTCAGATTTAAATAAATCATAAAGTGCATCAATTAAGTTTTGATAACTTTCCAATGAAATGTCTCGCGATAGCCTGTAAATAGTTTCATAGGATGGGATATCTGAAGCACTGGTTAGGATATTTTCGATAACCGCCTCCGCATTGGCAACCGCTTCTTTCTTTACTTCGGGTTTTTCGTTACGTGTGTAGTCCATCATAAAGATTTCTAGCTTCAATCCTAATGCTTCCCCATAGGCCTGTGTAATTTGGAGGGATCGATCTAAATAATCCAACGCCTTGATTTTTTTGTCTTCCGAAGCATAATTATGATAATCATAAATGGCGGTTAAGGCCGCATTTATATAGGTATTAGAACTAAGATTAGAGTCACTGTATTTATCGATAAGTTGGTTTAATTCCTTATACGATTTTTGAGCGTAATACACATAACTTAACAGGTCTACCAATGATGGGATTTTAGGACTATCTGGATTATGAGCTTCCAAATCCCTTAACAGTCGTTCTCCTATAATTAAATCCTCTTTAGAATAGGTTTTGGTGTTTACCGCATTTTGAACCAACTGAAACTCACTATCCATAATATATTCCTTCATTCTTTTTCGCTCTTCTACTACACGCTTCATTTCTTCTTGAATTTGAACCAAAAGAGTTTGACTTTCACTCTTTACATTACGCACTTCCAACTCTACAAATTTCTCATAGTTTTTGAATCGAGGTTCGATGTTCGATTCGGTGATTTTCTCAATAAACCCTTGAAGCTCAGAGGTCATTTCGTTTTTTAATCCGCTAATACGACTCATCATATCTTCCTTTATGGAATTCTTAGACTTTATATTCTGAAAGAGAGAAAGTCCGCTAAACAACCCAATCGCTGCTACCACCAAGGCTATAAGCGTGTTAATCTTTTTATTGACCAAAACCGTAATTTGATTTTCAATAATAGCATCGTAATCTTTTTTAGGAATACGTACATATTGACTTTCTGAAACTTTTTCAACGGCTTCTTTTACTTTGTCATCTGTAATATCTGAAGGATTCTGCGCTTCAGAAATTGAGAGGGTCCCAAAAAAAATAAGGACCATAAAGAATACTTTTTTCATGATTTTTATTTTATGCTACTAAAAGTAAAATAAAATGGTTCAATTATTTTGTAAGTAATTGAATTTCAGGTAAAATACCTGAAAAAAAGGGGCATTTACCCCATGAAAAAAGCCCCAATTTGGGGCTTTTTAATATTGAATATCCTTTTTATTATGAAAGTACCGCTTGTACTTTATCTGCTGCTTCTTGAAACTCAATAGCAGATTGAACATCTAATCCACTATTATCGATTAATTCCTTGGCAATATCTGCATTGGTTCCTTGCAATCTAACAATGATGGGCACATTAATAGTTCCCATATTTTTGTATGCGTCCACAATTCCCTGTGCTACTCTATCACAACGAACAATTCCTCCAAAAATATTCACCAATATGGCTTTTACATTTGGATCCTTTAAAATTAATTTAAAGGCAGTTTCGACGCGTTCAGCATCGGCAGTTCCTCCCACGTCAAGAAAGTTAGCTGGTTCTCCACCTGCTTGTTTAATTAAGTCCATAGTTGCCATAGCTAATCCAGCACCATTTACCATACAACCTACATTTCCATCAAGGTCTACATAGTTTAATCCCGCCTCTTTAGCTTCGACTTCAATTGGATTTTCTTCGCGCAAATCACGCATATACGCATAATCCTTATGTCGGAACAACGCATTATCATCTAGGGTAACTTTTGCATCTACCGCAATGACTTTATCATCACTAGTTTTTAGCACAGGATTAATTTCGAATAAAGAAGCGTCCGCTTCCGTATAGGCTTTATACAATGCAGTAACAAACTTGGTCATTTCTTTAAAAGCTTGTCCGCTTAACCCTAAATTGAAAGCTACTTTTCTAGCCTGAAAAGGCAATAATCCTTGCGTAGGGTCTATTTCTTCAGTAAAAATTAAATGAGGTGTTTTTTCGGCCACCGCCTCAATATCCATTCCACCTTCGGTAGAATACATTATCATATTTTTTCCTGTGGCGCGATTTAACAACACGCTCATATAATACTCTTCTGGCTCGTTATCGCCTGGACAATACACATCTTCCGCAATTAAAACTTGATGTACCTTTTTCCCTTCAGCACTTGTTTGAGGGGTAATAAGGTTCATTCCTATAATTTGACCCGAAAGTTTTTCTACTTCCTCAAGGCTTTTAGCAAGTTTCACACCACCACCTTTACCGCGTCCTCCCGCGTGAACTTGGGCCTTTATTACATGCCAACTAGTACCTGTTTCGTCGGTTAGCTTTTTTGCAGCAATTACAGCTTCTTCTGGTGTTTGTGCTACAATTCCGCGCTGAATGGCAACACCAAAACTGCTTAATATTTCTTTTCCTTGGTATTCGTGTAAATTCATTTTTTAATCTGTTTTTTCAGAACCACAAAAGTAATAAATGTTGTTGTGAAATGCGGCATGTTTTCAGATTTATGGCAGATATTATTGAATTTCTATTTTATTTAAAAGGGTTTTAAATTCTTCCTACCTATTTTTGCACCAATTAATGTTCTAAATATGACAAATCAAGATCTTTTAACTGTGGTTCGGGAATATGATAGCCCCATTTATGTATATGACGCTTCAAAAATGGAAGCTCAGTATAAACGTTTAAGTAGTGCTTTTTCGAAAGTAAAAAAGGTAAAGATTAATTATGCGGTAAAAGCACTCTCAAATATTTCGGTGCTTAAATTATTGCATTCTTTTGGAGCGGGGATGGATACCGTTTCAATACAGGAAGTAAAATTGGCCTTGGATGCAGGTGTTCCTGCTGAAAAAATTATCTATACCCCCAACGGAGTTTCTCTTGAAGAAATTGAAAAAGCTGCGCAGTTAGGAGTTCAAATAAATATTGACAATCTTTCCATTCTGGAACAATTTGGGACACGACATCCCAAAACTCCCGTGTGTATTCGTGTAAATCCGCATGTGATGGCGGGTGGAAATACCAATATCTCTGTAGGACATATTGATAGTAAATTTGGAATTTCCATCCATCAAATGCCACACATAAAAAGAATTGTAGCGAATACAGGGATGACCATTAATGGAATCCATATGCATACAGGTAGTGATATTCTAGACATTGATGTGTTTTTATACGCTTCGGAAATTTTATTTGAAGCCGCCAAAAATTTTAAAAATCTCGAATTTATTGATTTTGGAAGCGGATTTAAGGTTCCATACAAGGCTGGAGATATCGAGACCAACATAGAAGAATTTGGCGAAAAACTCACAGAACGATTCAATTTATTTTGCAAAAATTATGGTAAAGAGTTGACGCTAGCCTTTGAGCCAGGTAAATTTTTGGTTAGTGAAGCTGGCAAGTTTTTAGTAAAAGTAAATGTGGTAAAGCAAACCACTTCAACTGTTTTTGCACAAGTAGACAGTGGTTTTAATCACTTAATTCGCCCAATGCTTTATGGGAGTCAGCACGAAATTGAGAACATAAGTAACCCTAATGGAAAGGAACGTTTTTACAGCGTGGTGGGTTATATATGTGAAACCGATACCTTCGCCAACAACCGTAGAATCTCAGAAATAAGAGAAGGGGATATATTATCTTTTAGCAATGCTGGAGCCTATTGTTTTACCATGGCAAGCAATTACAATTCTCGGTACCGCCCAGCTGAAGTATTATGGTATAAAGACAAAGCACACCTCATTCGAAAAAGAGAGACCTTTGAAGATTTGGTAAAAAATCAACTCATTTTTGAACTTTAAATTTGAATTATTTCAAAATAATATCACCTATCCTTCTAACTTTTCTGATTGTTTCCTGTAAACAACCCGAAATTTCTCCTATAGAAAAAGTATTGTGGAGTGCTCATCCGGCCATGTTAAAAGTCTTGCACGACCCTAATTATTTTGAAATTCAGATTCAATATTCTGAGATAAATAGAGACACTACAGGAAAAGTCTATTTTGTGGATTATGATTTCAGAAATAATCCTGACGCCTATTTTTACCCAGCAAGCACAGTCAAATTACCTGTAGCTATTTTGGCAGCTGAATACTTAGATAGTATTTCAAGTGTAGGTATCACCACATCCTATAAGATAAAGGGGGATAGTGTTCTTCATACGGTGGAGGACGATATTCGGCAGATTTTTTCGGTAAGTGATAATGAGGCTTATAATAGATTGTATGAACTTTTGGGCAGAGATTATATTAATGCTAAACTAGACAGCAAAGGAATTTCTCCTGTGAGAATTTCGCATCGTTTGGCAATTGAAAATGCTGGAAGACAACAAAGAGATACCTTGGTTTTTTACACTGAAAGGGATACCTTGTATTTGGGTGGTGGAAAAGATTCAATTATTGAAAACCTACAAATAAAGAAACTACAAAAAGGAATTGGCTTTATGCGAGATGGGGCTCTTGTGAACGAGCCCATGGATTTTTCTGAAAAAAACTACTTCCCTATCGAAGCGCAGCACAAATTAATGAAACGACTTTTTTTTCCAGAAGTATTTTCAGAAAATGAACGCTTCAGCATTTCAGAAAACACATTGAATCGTATTAAAAAATATATGCATTCTGTACCTCGCAAAAGCGGCTATAAGGAAGATGAGTTTTACGATAGTTATGGAAAATTCTTTCTTTATGGAGATTCCAAGGATCGCATTCCAGAGCAATTCAAAATATATAATAAAGTAGGATATGCCTATGGCACACTTACGGAAACTGCTTATATCGTTGATGAAAAAGCTGGTATTGAATTCTTACTAACAGCTACCATTTTGGTGAATAAAAATGAAATTTTTAACGATGACACATATGAATATGAAGAAATTGGGATTCCCTTTTTAGCACAATTAGGGAGAGAAATTTATTTACAGGAACACGAAAAGTAATTAGAAAAGATTAGAAACTTCTTTTTTGGCCAACTCATATTCTTTTAGCATATCATGTAAAATAGTAGCAGCTGGTTTTATATCATGAATGAGTCCGGCAATTTGCCCAATTTCCAATTCTCCTTCTTCTAAATCCCCTTCGAACATACCCTTTTTAGCACGAGCGCGTCCTAGTAGTGCTTTTAAATCATCCACCGTTGGACTCTTTTTATAGAGTTCTTTAACGTCTTGATAAAATTTATTTTTAATCAATCGCACAGGAGCTAATTCTTTCAGTGTAAGCTCGGTATCACCTTCTTTGGCATTCACCACTACTTCTTTAAAAGCTGGATGAGCGCTGCTCTCCTCCGAAGTGACAAATCGGCTACCCACTTGCACTCCATCGGCTCCTAAAATCATGGCAGCAAGCATTCCTCTACCTGTGGCAATTCCGCCAGCCGCAATAAGGGGCACGGATATTTGTTCGCGAACCATTGGGATTAAAGTAAATGTGGTTGTTTCTTCTCTTCCGTTATGTCCGCCAGCTTCAAAACCCTCAGCAACTACTGCATCTACACCCGCTTCTTGCGCTTTAAGTGCAAACTTTACACTACTTACTACGTGAACAACAGTGATTCCGTTTTCTTTTAAGTGGGCAGTATACGTTTTCGGATTTCCCGCAGAAGTAAATACTATCTTCACCCCTTCTTCAATAATAATATCGATAATTTCCTGAAGGTTGGGGTATAACATAGGTACATTGACCCCAAAAGGTTTATCGGTTGCTTTTTTACATTTCTGAACGTGTTCCCGAAGTACTTCGGGATACATAGAGCCAGCCCCTAACAAGCCTAATCCGCCCGCATTACTAACTGCACTGGCTAATCGCCAACCGCTATTCCAAATCATCCCAGCTTGAATAATGGGATATTGGATTCCAAAAAGCTGGGTAATATTATTTGGCACTATTGCTTAATAATTTTGAAAGAGTTTTTTGTTTCTTCTGCAATAACAGTAGCAATATAAATCCCTTGTGGTAAAGAAGAAAGCATCACTTGGTTGCTAGAAGCCGTTACTTGAGTCCTCATCACTTCCTTCCCTAAAATATTATACAACGTAATTTCAGCATTGGTAACATTTTGTGGGAACGAAATATTTAAAATATCCTTTACTGGATTTGGATATACAGCGAAATTATCATTCAAAAATTGGTCTTCGATTCCAAGGTTATGCAGCGCATTATAGGCATCTCTAAAATTGGCTATACCATAACCCATTTCATCTGTTGGATTATTATAAATGCTAGCTGTTTCACGAACAATCTGCATAATTTCATAATTTTTTGCATCGGGTTTGGATTGCCATAAGCAGGTTACTGCCCCTGCTAAAATAGGAGAACTAAAAGAAGTTCCATTGCTAAAATCGACAGTCCCATTTTCCCGTATTACAGCTGAACCCTGCCCTTGAGCCATCACATCAGGTTTAATTCTACCGTCCACAGTAGGTCCTCTAGAACTAAAGGAGGCATAATTGCCTGCAGCATTTACCGCACCGACAGCTAATAATCCAATGGCATCTGCTGGTGTTGCGACAGTTCCAAAACCATTGCCAGCATTCCCTGCCGAAGTAACTAAAATCATCCCTTTTTCAAAAGCTATGTTGGCCCCTCTTGCCGCAAAAGTGGTTACACCGTTTAAGTCTTCATAACTGTGGGTGTAATTAGGGTTATCGTATTCTTGATATCCTAAAGAGGTATTGATAACGTCCACCCCTAAACTATCTGCTCTTTCCAATGCTTCCACATACCACGCCTCTTCACGAGGATTTTCGTCGGGCCCATATTCAGTTCTAAAAAGATAAAGTGAAGCATTAGGTGCAGTACCCACAAATTGATTTTCTAAAAAACCAACAATATCACTAGTTGTATTAACACCATGTTGTCCTGTACCCTCTACATTTGTAGTTCGGCTAAAAAAATCGAAAGTCCCTAAGAGTCTGTTATTATTAACTACATGGGAAAATGCCGGATTAGTTGCAAAATTTGGAAAACCAGAATCTGTCACTCCAATAATCATCCCTTCTCCTGTAAAATCTAATTCGTGCAGGTAGTCGCCTTCTATCATTTCAATCTGATTTGCGGCTGCCCCATAATTATATTCAATTCTTGAGGTTTGATTTTCAATTGCAAATTTATCTTGAGCGGTTCCTACTGGGTGGGGGAAATTTAAATCTTTATCTGCCCATTCAATATCTGTGACAAAGGAAAGATTTAAAAGAGCTTCAATATCTGGCATAGTTCCCTGTACATACACGCAATTCATCCATTTAGATTTTGCCCAATAAGTAATCCCAGATGCATTCTTTATTTGAGTGATATACGTTTCTGTAACAGGCACGTCTCTTTCATCAATGGGCACCTCATGCAAAGCTTTTCTATCTACGGACTCTTGAGTTAAAATCGTTAAAGGATTATCGATCGAAAATTGCACATTTTCTTTATCTGCAAAAAACACCCATGCATCTTGAATCTGTGCATTCCCAAATTGAAAAACAAAGACCAAAACTAATAATACTACTTTTTTCATATACTTTTTTTTTAGGAAATAACCCCACTACCAACTAATTCATCACCTTGATACCATGCAACAAATTGCCCTTCGGTGATAGCAGATTGTGGCTTTTCAAATATAACATATAAACCTGAAAGCGTTTTATATAATGTTGCTTTTTCAAGTGGTTGACGATACCGAATTCTAGCTTTTACGTCCATAGTTTCATCTATTTGCAATGCTAAATCCTCTCGAATCCAATGCAACTCATCATCTTTTACAAAAAGACCTCTTCGGTATAATCCCGGATGATCTTTACCTTGCCCCGTGTAAATGATGTTTTCATTAACATCTGTATCAATAACAAAAAGGGGTTCTTTGGTTCCACCAACGGCCAATCCTTTGCGTTGTCCTTTTGTAAAAAAGTGCGCTCCTTGATGTTTCCCAATTACTTTCCCATCCTTCAATTTATAGGAATATTTTTCTGAAAGAAACCGAATTTGCTCTGCTTTAGAAGTAAATTCTGGCGTTGTTTTTCCATATTTCGAAAACGCTGAAGGTACCTCAACTATCAACCCTTCTTTGGGCTTCAATTGTTGTTGTAAAAAATCTGGAAGACGAACTTTCCCTATAAAACACAAGCCTTGAGAATCCTTTTTTTCTGCTGTTACTAAATTTTGTTCTGTAGCTATTTTACGTACTTCAGGCTTTTGCAATTCACCAATAGGAAATAAAGTCTTCGCCAATTGTTCTTGTGATAACTGACACAAAAAATAAGATTGGTCTTTATTGGGATCTTTTCCCGAAAGTAATTGATAGACTTCTTTTCCCTCTTTTTCAATCGTTCCTTTTCTGCAATAATGTCCTGTAGCTACATAATCTGCACCCAAATTAAGGGCGATTTTCATAAACACGTCAAATTTGATTTCTCGATTACACAACACGTCGGGGTTGGGGGTACGCCCCATTTCGTATTCGTGAAACATATAATCCACTATACGTTCTTTATATTGCTCGCTTAAATCGATAGTTTGAAAGGGAATTCCGAGTTTTTCGGCAACCAACATAGCGTCATTGCTATCTTCTAACCAAGGGCACTCGTCTGAAATGGTCACAGAATCATCATGCCAGTTTTTCATAAACAAGCCAATAACCTCATATCCTTGCTCTTTTAAAAGATATGCAGCAACACTGGAGTCCACACCTCCACTTAATCCTACGACAACTCGTTTTTTCATCTTGATTATAGGACGGTAAAGTTATAAAATACTTACGCGATTATCCTTTTTTGAGTGGTTTAGGGTAAATTTCTTCCATTTCGAGTTGGCCATTTTTGTAGTATTTCCAAAGCCCATGTTTCTTTCCTTGCTTATAATTTCCTTCAATTACTACAACACCAAAAGCGTCATAATAAGTAGCAGCACCTTCCAATTGATTGTTACGATACTGAAGTTTTTTAATCAAAACCCCCTCTGGAGAATAGTATAAATTTTCACCTTCCTTTATTCCATTGACATAGGTAATTTCTTCAGTTACTTTGCCGTCTGGATAATAGGTTGTTTGTTTCCCGTGGAGTTTTCCGTCTTTATAAAACTCACGACTCATGACTTGTTTGGACTTTTCATGATAGGCAACCCACTCTCCTTCACGCTCTTTATTAATCATTTTTCCTTCGCTCACCAATTTCCCTTTTATGGTAAAATATTGCACCCAAGCTGAATCATCTTTGTCATTAAAAGTGCTTACCACTGATGGCTGTTTTCCACATTCTTCGCAGTAGAATTTGAAGACACCCACTTCCTTTCCATGTTTAAAAGTACCTTCATATCGAATCTGTTGTGTTCCAGGAAAGGTTTTTTTCCAAACCCCATGACGCTTCCCATTGGCATCCATTTGATTTATTGATTCTTGTGCGCAAAGTGAAGAACCAAATAAAATAAAGTAAATATAAAGGGTGTATTTCATTGTTATTACTTTTAATTAGCTAACGAAATGCCCCTAAAGAAATTTTATAAATCCTCCGAAGATTTATAAAGAAGGCATCCCATCTTCCCATTTATCAAATGTTTTATACAGATGAAATAAAACTTTCAAAAATTGTACCGAAGCATTTTCAATAAAACTAAATGCTTTACTACTTTTTATTTTTTTGTTGTGCTTTTTTCTGAGCTTCAGCTTGCTCCATCATTTCAGCCATTTTTCGCTGAAAACGATTTTGCTTTTTAGGCTTTTTCTTGTTTACCTGAATCTTCGCGTGAATCTTATCCTCATCAATAATAAAATTCTTAATCACTACCATAATTCCTATGGTAATCAAGTTGGAAGTTAAATAATACACCGAAAGTCCACTCGCATAGTTATTGAAGAAAACCAGCATAAACAGCGGTGATAAGTACATTAAAAACTTCATATTAGGCATCCCTGGTTGCTGCTGTTGTTGCATGGTAGATCCCATACTCATCATCATATACACAAAGATAGCTATGGAAGCTAATATTGGGAAAAGACTAACATGGTCTCCATAAAAGGGAATATGAAATGGAAGTTCTGCCACCACATCGTAACTCGCTAAATCATCTGCCCAAAGGAAACTTTTTTGACGTAAATCGAATGCCGTAGGGAAAAACGTGAACAAAGCATAAAAGACTGGAATTTGTAATAAGGCGGGTAAACATCCCTTTAACGGACTCGCTCCTGCTATGTTTTGAAGTTTGAGGGTTTCTTGCTGAATCTTCATGTTATTGCCTTCGTACTTCTTCTTTATTTCATCCAATTCTGGTTTTAGCACCTTCAATTTTGCTTGAGAAACATACTGTTTGTATTGTACAGGTGATAACAATAATTTGAATAAAATAGTCAATACAATAATCGCAATTCCAGCAGGGAACCAATCACTTAACAAACTAAATACTGGAATAATAAGGTATTTGTTTAAGAATCCAAATAGCCCCCAACCTAAGGGCATCGCCTCATCTAGATTTCTATCGTAGGTTTTAAAAATTTGGTAATCCGTTGGTCCGTAGTACATATTCATATCGTACGCCAACGCCCCGCCTTTAGGTTCTAGCAACATTCTAGCACCGTATTTTTTGGTGAAAAGGGTATCCACTTCTTCATCCTTCACTAAGTCTTCAGAAGTTAACTTAACTTCTTTAAAAGCCGTATCGGTTAAAATCATAGAGCTAAAAAAGTGTTGACGGAAATTTAACCAAGTGACATCAACTTCGGTCTCTTCATCCTCTCCAGTGGGAGAAAGTTTACTGTGGTCATCGCCATTTTCGAACTCGTAAGTAAGGCGTGTGTAGCGGTTTTCGTAGGAGATACTTTTCGCCTGGCGGTAGCCTTTATAATTCCAATCCAAATACATGGGTTGTGAAGCATCTATCACTCCGTCCAACCCTTGTGTTCTAAGATTAAAATCAAGCATATACTCGCCTGGTTTTAACTCGTAACGATACTCTATATAAGCACTTTCGGAAGTTTTTAACTTCATAGAAAGTACTTGATTTTCTCCATTTTCGGATACCGTTGGTTCAAAAAATAAATCGCGCGTATTTAGTAATCTATTTTCTGCCGAAAACTGAAGATTGAAATCGTTATTTCCATCTTTTATAAGATATACAGGCTCGCCACGGTATTGTGTTTGGTCTTTTAGTTTGGCCTCAACAATGTACCCTCCTTTATTACTTACGGTTAATTGTAAAACATCATTTTCTACCACGGTAGTTCCTTCTTTTGCTGAAGGTAATGTGCCAGAATACGCAAAAGAGCCAAGTCTGTTTTGCAATTCTGAAACGGCTAAAGAATCTGTTGTATTTACTGTATTTTCTGTTGTTACTGAAGATTCAAATACAGGAGTATTTTGAATATCTGAAGTTGTGGATTCTTCCACTACCTGTTCGGTCTTTGCTTTTTCGGCTTCAATCTCTTCAGGGGTTGGCTGATTTTGATAAAGCATCCATAAAAGGATTCCTCCAATCAATAAAAATCCAATTAACGTATTGAGGTCAAATTTTTTTTCTTCCATATAATTAAAATTAGAGGTTGATTGACATCCCCCTCAATCCCCCTTCAAAGGGGGAAGTTTTATTTTGTTTTACAACAACCTCGCCTAAAAAAGAGTTCAGACAAATTGTCGCTATTTTTTTGAATGTTCATAAGCCGCTGCCACAAATCCTACAAACAAAGGATGCGGATTGGCAACCGTACTTTTATATTCTGGATGGTACTGTACTCCCACAAACCAAGGATGCGATGGTATTTCTACAATTTCCACCAAACCTGTTTCAGGGTTTATTCCAGTAGCAGCCAGACCAGCATTTTCTAAAGCTTCACGATATTGATTATTATATTCGTATCGATGACGATGACGCTCCATGATGGTATTTGATTTATAAATACTCTTTACAATACTGCCTTCTTTTAAGTCACATTTCCAAGCACCCAAACGCATGGTTCCCCCCATATTTTTAATATGCTTTTGCTCTTCCATAAGTGCAATTACTGGGTTGGTTGTTACAGGATTCATTTCGGTGCTATTGGCATCTTTTAATCCTAAAATAGTTCTAGAATACTCTATTACTGCCATTTGCATACCTAGACAAATACCTAAAAAGGGTAAATTATTTTCGCGAGCATACCGTACGGCTTCAATTTTACCTTCAATACCGCGTTCTCCAAAACCGGGAGCCACAAGAATACCGTCCAGTCCTTTCAGTTCCTTTTCAATATTTTTTGCATCAATAAATTCGGAATGAATAGACACCACTTCCACTTTTACTTCATTAGTTGCGCCCGCATGGATAAAAGATTCTAAAATTGATTTATAACTGTCCTGAAGCTCGACATACTTCCCAATAAGACCAATTTTTACTGAACCTTTTGGGTTTTTATGTCGTTGTAAAAACTGATTCCATTGTGTTAAATCGGGTTCTTTGGTATCGTCCAAGTCTAACTTCTTTAAGGCTACTTTATCTAAGCCTTCTTCCAACATCATATTGGGCACATCGTAAATGGTAGAGGCATCTATAGATTCTATGACAGACTCTTTTTCCACATTACAGAATAAGGCTAATTTTGCACGCAGTTCGTCACTTAATTCATGTTCGGTACGGCACACTAAGATATCTGCTTGGATACCACTTTCCATTAAGGTTTTTACCGAGTGTTGTGTAGGCTTTGTTTTTAATTCACCTGCAGCCGATAAATACGGAATCAAGGTTAAATGAATAAACAAGGTATTATGAAATCCTAATTCCCATTTTAATTGACGCACCGATTCGATGTATGGCAACGACTCAATATCCCCTACCGTTCCGCCAATTTCGGTAATCACAATATCGTATTCCCCATTGTTTCCAAGGATTTGGATACGTTCTTTTATTTCATTGGTTATATGCGGAATAACCTGTACGGTTTTTCCAAGAAATTCGCCACGACGTTCTTTTTCAATCACACTTTGGTAAATGCGTCCTGTGGTAACATTATTGGCTTGCGATGTGGATACATTTAAAAATCGCTCGTAGTGTCCTAAATCAAGATCGGTTTCTGCACCATCGTCGGTTACATAACACTCCCCGTGTTCATACGGATTTAAAGTACCGGGGTCCACATTGATGTACGGATCTAACTTTTGAATGGTCACACGATATCCACGCGCTTGCAATAGTTTTGCTAGCGATGCAGCGATGATACCTTTCCCTAAAGATGATGAAACCCCGCCCGTAACGAAGATGTACTTTGTAGTGTTCATAAAGTGTGCGTGTTACCTATACGGGATGCAAAGATACAGTTTTTGTGCGGAGGTGGCTAAAGAATTTTGGAATTATTAGAATGATAAATTAAATCTGAAGTGATTCTTAAAAAAACATCGTAAGTTACTTTTTAACCAAAGGCTTCAACAATCCCTCCAACCCATTAATTTTAATCTCGTGCATTTCTTTCATCATCCGTCCTAATTTGCCATCAGGGAAGCCTTTTTGAGCAAACCATGCAAAGTAATATTCAGGGATTTTTAAAAGATAGTGGCCTTCGTATTTTCCAAAAGGCATTTTGTAGTTAGCAAGTTCAATGAGGTGGTTTTTATCTATTTCCAAGCGTCCAAGGCATTAAGTTCTTGTGCAACTATGGTTCGCCATTGGTATTCCATTTCTTTTACATTAGAATGGTCACTCTCTTTATCGTATTGTGTTTGCATAGCACGGCGTTCGGCTTCCAATCTATTGTAAATCGCTTCGGCTTTCTCTTTAAAATCCCTATCGTGACTTAAAGAAGAAAGCGCTTTCCGAAGTTTCCGTGCGTGCAATTCGCTTATATCAAAATGGGTTTGCTCGTGTTCTAAAATATATTGAGTCACTCGCTCTGGGCGATACCAAGAAAGATCTGGGTAAAAATTACTCACCACCGTATATTGAATGTTTGCAACGCCATTTCGTTCGCTAAACGAAAAAGAAAAAGAAATTCCAGAATTGGTACTCGCCACAAAGCTATCGGCTCGATTGGGAACGCCTCTAAAATCTTCCCAAGTAAGCGGTCTATTTGCATCCCAAGCGATTTTTTCCTCTTCAAAAGAAGAAATTATTCCGAAGAATGGAAGCAACAAAAGGATAATAATATTCATCATTTGAATAACGATGGATTTTTAAAAATATTGAACGTAGCTATCCCCAGTTAAACTGAACAAGGCGTTCAATATCTGGATGCAAACTATAATCCACAGGGCAAGTTTTTGCCGTATGTTCTAATATCTTTTGATTTTTATCGGAAACTCCAGCAGGTAGCTGCATCTCTACTTCAATTTTTGAAATCCTACGCGGATTGGAAGCCATCGTTTTAGTTACCGTGGCTGTGGCGCCATCTAAGACAACACCTAAGCCTTCGGCTTTAATGCCCATAGTCGTCAACATACAATTTGCCAATCCCGTGGCCACGGTATCGGTTGGTGAAAAAGCTTCCCCTTTCCCTTGATTATCGGTAGGAGCATCTGTGATAAAGGTGTCGCCCGATTTTAAATGCTCATTGGTAGCGCGAAGATTTCCTAAGTAGGTAACTTTTGAGGTAGCCATTATTTTACAACTTCTATTTTAAGTCCTTCCCCATATTTTAATATATAGAAGGCTTGATTGGTGTATCCAGAAAATAACTTTTTATCGTAACGAAATTTATTTTCAACATATTCTGTTTCCGATTCACTATCCACAGCATCATAAATAGTATCTGCAGCGGCTAAACGCAACAACACGTCATACGTTAAATCGAATCCACGCACGGCATATCGATTAGGCAATACACCGTATTTGTTTTCGTAACTCACAATGAATGCATCTTTTTCTTCAAAATCATAGCTTTTACTTACCGAGGGAAATGTAAAATTAAGATTGGCCAAATGCATATTAGAAACATCATCGTATTCAAAATTGTCATTCTTGTTCGTTGTTAACAAACGCACATTTCCATCGGTATTCATTCCATTTAAAATACCCACCACATTGCTAATAAGGACAGGGTTATTCGATTCTAAAATCACCCAATTCTCTAGGGTCTTATCTAGTTTTCCTTGAATATCCGTCACATATAAAAATCCTTTTTCTCTTGGCGAAAGTGTGGTAGCAGATGGAATGGCTGCTAGAACCCTCTGTTTTGTTTTGCTATCACTATCGGCAATAAGAATTACTTTTTTTCCTTCGTAATTGTCCTTTAAAAACTGAATCATTTGCTGAGTGAGCAGTTCTTCATCGGGAAGCGTCTGAAACAAATTGGAGGTGAGTTTAATATTTCGATTGCTTAAGGGTGAAAAAACAGGCACATTATCTCCCTTTAATTCTTGTGCGACAAACTCAACACTCTTACTTAATAGTGGCCCAATAACAGCATCCACTTCTGAAAAATCGTTTTGGGACAGGATCGAGTTTAGTGTGGTTTTGCTTCCTTCAGAATCATACACTTTTAAATCTATCGAGATCCCTTTGTCTTTGGCAAAGTCTGTTGCCATAAGCACTCCACTATAAAAATCCAACGCAATACGAAGGGTTCTATTTTTCTTTAAAATATCCTTTTGAGAATCTATAGAATCTGAAACCACTTCAGGTAATTGAAACGGAAGAAAGACCACAACATTTTTCTTCCTAGTGTTTACAATCGTATTCTCAAGGCTGATTTTGTTAGCATTTATTGATATCGCTTCTGAAGCTTCTCTCGGAATTTTTAAAATCATTCCTTCTTTTAAACCGTCTTTTGCATACGGGTTCAAAGCAACAATTTCCTCTTCTGTAAGACCTAATTTTACTTTTAACCTATAAAACCCTTCTTTGGGTTGGACTTCGTAAAAATCGAATTTTGATTCTTCAATGGTAGCCGATTCGGTCACGGAGGATTTAGGAACATTCAATTTTGTTCCAATAGGCAAACCTTCCTTTAATTCTGGGTTTAGTGCTTTTAACTCTGCGACAGAAATACCATACATACGGGCAATGCCGTAGAAGGTTTCTTTGGGTTGCACCTCATGAATTTGAGTGTCTTTTATAGTCTCCGTTTCGGTAGTAACTTCTGTAGTGGTTTCAGAAATAACTACTCTTTCAAACTGCGGAATTTCAAGTTTATCTCCTTTTCTTAATCCTTCAGAATATAAAAACTTATTATATTTCTTAATGTCATCTATGGTCACTCCATACTTTTGAGAAATACTGAAAAGCGTTTCTTTCCTTTTTGTTCTATGCGTTTTAAACCCTGTTACTTTTAATTCATTTCCGCTTGCGGCAGGAATAATTAAAACACTACTGGAAGTGATTCCGTTTTTAGCATCTGGGTTTAAACGGTAAATTGCCTCTTCGCTTACACCGTGTTTTTTTGCAATGCTGTACACGGTTTCACCTTTTTCAACTTTATGGGTTTTATAGGTTTCTTGCGAAGGAATTTCGGCATAGCTAATGCAGGAATGCAGCAGAAGAAAAGAAAAAATGATGATTAGATATTTCACTTAGCAAATAGTTTTAATATTATTCCCACTCAATGGTGGCTGGTGGCTTAGAGCTAATGTCGTAAACTACTCTATTAACGCCTTTTACTCGGTTTATTATATAGTTTGAGGTTTCTTGTAAAAACTCATAGGGTAAATTTACCCAATCTGCCGTCATTCCATCGGTGCTTTCCACTGCTCGCAACGCCACTACTTTTTCGTAGGTACGCTCATCTCCCATCACTCCTACACTTTGCACAGGCAATAATATGGCTCCCGCTTGCCAAACCTTATCATACAAATCCCATTTTTTAAGTCCGTCGATAAAAATAGCGTCTACCTCTTGTAAGATACGCACTTTTTCTTCTGTAATGTCTCCCAAAATTCTGATAGCCAATCCAGGTCCAGGAAACGGATGTCTTCCCAATAATTCTGGATCAATGCCCATTTGGGAGCCTACGCGACGTACTTCATCTTTAAATAACATTCGTAACGGCTCTACCACTTTTAATTTCATAAAATCGGGCAATCCTCCCACATTATGATGCGATTTAATAGTGACCGAAGGCCCATTCACCGAAACACTTTCTATAACATCGGGATAAATCGTTCCTTGTGCCAACCAATCGACATCTTCCACCAAATGTGCTTCGTGATCAAATACTTCTATAAAGGCATTTCCAATGGCTTTTCGTTTTGCTTCAGGATCACTCACACCCGCTAATGCATTCAAGAAACGTGCCGAAGCATCCACTCCTTTTACATTAAGCCCCATATGCTCATATTGGTCAAGCACATTCTGGAATTCATTTTTACGTAGCAATCCGTTGTTTACGAAAATACAATACAGATTTTTCCCAATAGCCTTATGTAAGAGTACTGCTGCTACGGTAGAATCGACGCCTCCACTGAGTCCTAAAACCACTTTATCGTTTCCCAATTTTTCTTTTAACTCTTGTACGGTGGTTTCCACAAAGGCAGCAGGCGTCCAATTGGGTTTCACCCCTGCAATTTCAATGAGGAAATTCTCAAGCAATTGCTTTCCGTGAGTAGTATGATAGACTTCTGGATGAAACTGAATGGCATAGGTTTCTTCTCCTTCAATTTGGTAAGCGGCATTGGCAACGTCATCGGTACTGGCTAGCTTAATCGCTTTTTTGGGAAGTACTTTTATACTATCACTATGACTCATCCACACTTGAGCACCTTCTGGGATTCCAATAAACAAATTGGACGTGTCTAAAATGGTATTTAGCTTGGCTCTTCCGTACTCTCTGGTGTTGGAAGGAGCAACTTCACCTCCAAAAAAATGTGCCAAATACTGCGCTCCGTAACAAACGCCTAACAGCGGTAATTTTCCTTTAATTTTGGATAAATCGGGATGGGGTGCATCTTCGGCACGCACCGAAAAAGGACTCCCCGAAAGGATGACTGCCTTAAAGCTTGACAAATCTTCTGGAATGTGATGGTAGGGATGAATTTCGCAGTAAATGTTGAGTTCTCTTACCCGTCTTGCAATAAGTTGGGTGAACTGCGAACCAAAATCTAAAATAAGGACGTTGTTTTGCATAGGCAAAAATAGGGTGTTTTTTGTTTTTGGCTATAATATTTAATTACTTTTTAAAACTAATTAAAATAAAAAAAAACTTAAACTATGTTAGTTTAAGTTTTAAATACTTTCAACATTAAAAATTAGGCTGTTCCCAGCTTTTTCTCTTTATCTTCAAGTTCTTGCTTTAATCGTTTTGCACGTTTACTATTGTTCTTGGATAAACCATCTCCAATAATTTTTGCGATAATATCCAAAAGTAATACAATAGCCGCCACGACAATTAGTATTGCACCTCCTCCCGTAGCAAGAGCAGCTAGAATGGAAGCAAATAAGGCAATTAAAGCAATAATTAGAACTCCCAAATTTAGCCAGGCCAAACTATTTAAGATACCTTCGTTTTTTGCAACTTCCTCTGTATCCTTAAGCATTCTCTTTAATTGTTTTAAATGATCCTTTGCATCTTGTTTTGAATCTGCTACTTGCATAATGACCAGATTTGGATCACTTAAATCTTCTCTAATAGAGGGAAAATTATATTTTTCTGGAGACTCTTCAATCATAACACCAGATTCCCGAAGCTTTTTAACTTTAATATCGTTAACATACATCGCCTCTCTAATTCTTAAATGCAAATCATTTACTTCATCATTCAAAGTACTTACAGATTGTTTTAATCTTTGTGTAAGATATACACAAGTAGGTAGTGCAGCTGCTATAATAATAGCAATCAAGGTTAATTGTTGACTATCAATTGAATTCATAATTAAAAGGATTTAGTTAGAATTCAAAATTATCACACTTTTAGTTCATAAAACAGGGGTGAATAACTAAAAATAACAGGGGTAAATAACTGATTTTTAATGTATTATATTTTAAAATCTGGAACTCTTAACACTAAGAAATCTCCGGCCAAAGGCTCCAACTCCTTTTTTAATACTGAAAGTAACTCTGCTCCCAACTCCAAATACAATTCTGAAAAATTAACGGTACGTTCTTGCAAACTTCCCTTGGGGAATAGTTCGTCTTGCATAGCAGTCAGTCGCTCCATCTGGTCTGCCAACTTTCGTTTTTGGGCTTTTAACAAACGTTTTTCGAGGTTTTCCAGTCCGTTGAGTTGTTTCTTTTCTTGCGCTGCGACCGCCCCTATAAAGGAGGCATCGGTTTGTTTTGCCAACTCGTATAAATCCTTGAATTGTTGTTGTAAATGCTCACGCTGACTTGAAAAATCAATCTCAATTTCTGAAAGCTTTTTGGTGTACCACGTTTTGAGTTCGTGTTGCTTTTGGAATACTTCAGAAATAGGAACCTCAAGTTTATCGAGCTTTTCGGAAAGTTTTCCTGACACTAACAAGGCCGAATTCCGTAATAATAATAGTGGTAATGGCACGGCAACTGCTTCAAAATAATCCTTTAGCTGAAACCAATACGCCAATTCACCACCGCCGCCAATATAACAAAGGTTGGGCAATATCACTTCTTGGTATAAAGGTCGCAACAAGGCATTGGGCGAAAATCGTTCGGGGTGGTTTTGTAGTTCTGTAATAATTTCCTCTTTTGAAAAAGAGATGTCGGTATCGTTTACATAAAACATTCCCTCTTTCTCAATAATGCGTTCTCGCACTCCTTCCTGTAAATAAAACAAATTAATTTCCCGCGGGTGGACTTGCTCGCCATATCCTGCTTCGATTAACTTTTGGGTCGTTTCCGTTACTTTCTTGAAGGACAAATTCTCGGTCAATTCCTTTTCAGCAAAGGGAATAAATGTCTTTTTTAGTTCAGCATCATTTCCGTCAATGATGACTAACCCATAATCTTTAAACAATTCGTTGGCTAGATTTCGGGTAGCGTCTGCAAGGTTATTGTGCTTTACATAACTTTCCGAAAAGAGTCTCAGCAGTTCTTTTGCATTCTTAGATCCACCCCATTCTTTTTTCAGAAGTTCATACACTTTTTGCAATCCTTCCGTAGACAATTCACCTACCGCCCCTCCACTATTTCTATCCCAAGCAATTTTCTTCCCTTTAAAATTGAAATAATTGATTTCATCAAAATCGTGGTCTTCCGTAGCCATCCAATACACGGGTACAAAGTGATGTTTGGGGTAAGCTGCATTGAGTTGTTCGGAAAGATTAATGGTGTCGAAAATCTTGTATAAAAAATACAAAGGCCCCGTAAACAAATTAAGTTGGTGGCCTGTTGTAATGGTAAAGGTGGATTCGTTTTGTAATGCTTCAATATTATGTAAGGTAGCTTCCGATGGGTTGCAACATTCGTATTGTTTTTTGAGTTGTTGCACTAAGAGATTTCTCCCTTCAGGTCGAAATGACAATTGTTTTTCTTTTACTTGAGCTTTAAAATTTTCAAGGTTGGGAAACCGATGATAAAACGTGTTTAGTTCCTCCTTTTGAGCCAAATAATCACAGATGAGTTTTGAAAAATAACCCGTTTTGGAGTACGAAATATATTGTTTTGGCATAGTTGCGTTTCAGAAAGCTTCACAAAAATAAACAGTTTCCCATTTATGAAGCCTAAAGATACGTTAATGTTAAAAAATGAAAAGGGGTTTTGCTATCTTTAACCCTTCAAAATTTTCTAACCCATGAAAAATATTTTCGCACTTATTTTATTTATTTCCTCAAGCATTGCCATGGCGCAACTTCAATCGCCAGCCGAATTTTTAGGCTACGAAATTGGGACTGAATTTTCTCGTCACGCCGATGTGGTACGCTATTTCGAGCACGTTGCCGCCAATAGCAATATGGTGACTTACCAAACCTACGGAAAGACCTACGAGCGTCGTCCGCTTACCTATGCGGTGATCTCTTCTCCTAAAAATCTTGCCAATATTGGGCAAATTCGTACCGATAATTTAAAGCAAACAGGAATCCTTAGCGGAAATGCTACTCCGGAAATCGCCATTGTGTGGTTAAGCTATAATGTACATGGAAACGAAGCTTCCAGTACCGAAGCCTCGATGCTTACCCTCTATAAACTCATTACCGAGAAACAAGCATGGTTAGAGAATACGGTCGTTATCATCGACCCTTGTATTAACCCAGACGGTCGTGATCGGTACGCCAACTGGTATAATCAAGTAAAAGCCACCCCATACAATCCTGTGCAACTTGCCACCGAACACAACGAACCTTGGCCAGGAGGTCGCCCAAATCACTATCTGTTTGACCTCAACCGCGATTGGGCATGGGCAAGTCAGGTGGAAAGCCAGCAACGAATAAAAATTTACAATCAGTGGTTACCACACGTACACGTGGATTTCCACGAGCAGGGCATTAACGAACCTTATTATTTTGCACCTGCTGCAGAACCCTATCACGAAATTATTTCGTCTTGGCAGCGTGATTTTCAAACCCAAATTGGGAAAAACCATGCCAAATACTTCGACAAAGAAGGATGGTTGTTTTTTACCCGTCAGTTTTTCGATTTGCTATACCCTAGCTACGGTGATACCTACCCTACCTATATGGGTTCTATAGGAATGACTTACGAACAGGCAGGTCACGGACGTGCAGGTTTAGGGATTTACACCGATGAAGGCTACGAGCTTACCTTGGTAGATCGAGTGGCACATCATACCACCACAGGGCTTTCTACTGTGGAAATCTCTTCGATGAATGCCAAGAAATTGAATACCGAATTCAAAAAGTTCTTCGATAATAGCGCTTTAAAGTATAAAAGCTATGTACTAAAAGGAGATGCCGATAAAATCAATGCGCTCACCCAATTGTTAGACTTACACGAAATAAAATACGGCTTTGCCACGGGTGGAAGCGTTAGCGGATTAAACTATCAAGGAAACAAAGGCAGTATGAACGCTGCGGGGGCCTTGGTAGTAAGTACCAATCAGCCCAAAGGGAAAATGGTAAAAGTACTTTTTGAACAAGACGCCAAATTGGACGAACCACTCACCTACGATATCACCGCATGGAGTCTTCCGTATGCCTATGGATTGGATTGTGTGGCGAGTACCAGTTTGGTTGCAGCCAATGGTGGTAACCCCAATATGAAAGTGATGAATCAAGTAGCTCCAGCGAGTAGCTTGGCTGGCTATATTGTGGAATGGAATAGTATGCAAGACGCTGCCTTTTTAGCCGATTTACTCCAGCAAGATATTAAAGTGCGCTTTTCGGAAAAAGACTTGAGCATTCAAGGGCAGAAATTTAGTAAAGGAAGCTTGGTGATTACCAAAAGTGATAACCGCACCAACGAAAAATTCACCGAAATCGTCACCAAAACTGCCAACAAACACCATAGAAATCTGAATGTCGCCACCACTAGTTTTAGCGATAACGGTACCGATTTTGGTTCGACCGATGTTAAAATCATCAACAAAAACCGAATTGCCATGCTTAAAGGAAGTGGCGTGTCCTCCTTAAGTTATGGGGCATTGTGGCATTTTATGGAACAACAACTTAAGTATCCTGTAACGTCTATCGATACCGATGATTTTAGTGTAGAAGCCCTTAGCAAAATTGATGTTTTGGTATTGCCAAGCGGTTGGTACAATCGTTTTTTAAACGACAGTACTTTGGGCGATTTAAAAGCCTGGATACAAAAAGGAGGGAAAGTCATTGCCATCGATAATGCCCTAAAAAGTTTTGTAGATAAGGATGGGTTCGACTTAAAGAAAAACGCCAAAGACGAAGCCGAAAAAGAAGAAGATAAACCCAAAGGCAACCTTACGCCTTACGACCAACGTGAACGCGCCAGTGTCACCAACTTTATTACGGGGAGTATTTACAAAGTGAAACTAGACCCTTCCCACCCTATGGCGTTTGGCTATGGTGATACCTATTACAGTTTAAAATTGGGGAACGATTCCTACCAGTTTTTGGAAAATGGGTATAATGTAGGCTATATCGATGGCGATGCCGTAAGCGTTTCTGGATTTTCAGGAAACGATGCCAAAGCAGGACTTAAAAACTCTTTGGTCTTTGGAGAATCCCAACTAGGAAGCGGAAGCATTGTCTATTTGGTAGACGATGTCATGTTCCGTTCTTTTTGGGAAAACGGAAAACTATTTTTTGTAAACAGCCTTTTTATGGTTAATAGCAACGTGTACGTATTGGATTAACGGTCTCTTCGATACATTTCGCTAAAGCGAAACACTCAGAGACCCAAAACGATGACTGAGTGTTCTGAAAGAACATATCGAAGTCATAAACTTGAAAACAAATACATGCTAAAAGCAGTTCTTTTTGATATGGATGGGGTGATTGTAGATACCGAACCCCTACATCGTAAGGCCTATTTTAAGATGTTTGACGAAATGAATATTCCCGTTTCTGAAGCGCTTTACACTAGCTTTACAGGACAATGCACCCTAGAGATTTGCCAAACATTAGTAAGCACCTTTTCGCTTACCCAAACCCCACAAAGCTTAGTGGTGTGTAAACGCAGGCATTTTAAATATTTATTTGAACACGACAACTCCCTCCAACTACTCCCCGGGGTGTTGGAGTTAATTCAGGACTATTACCATAACGGACTTACCCTCGTCCTTGCCTCCTCGGCGTCGATGACCAATATTAACCGAATTTTTGAGCGCTTTGACCTTAACAAATACTTTGTCGCCAAACTAAGCGGTGCCGACCTTGCCAAAAGCAAACCCCACCCCGAGATTTTTATCAAGGCCGCCGAAGCCTCGGGACACCCCAAAGCACATTGTATGGTGATTGAGGACTCTACCAACGGCGTTGCGGCTGCCAAAGCCGCAGGGATTTTTTGTGTAGGCTATAACAGCCTCCATAGCGAAGACCAAGACTATACCCTAGCGGATACAGTGGTTGGAGATTTTAAGGAGTTAGGATTTGAGAAAGTGAAGGGGTGGGTATAGCGATTGCCGCACCATTTATTTCTTACGGTCATTACGAGTCACCTTTCCTTTACTGTCATTGCGAGGGCCTTCTTTTCCTACCGTCATTGTGAACTTCCTTTTCCTACCGTCATTGCGAGGAGCCTCCTTTTCCTTTACCGTCATTGCGAGGAGCAACGCGACGCGGCAATCTCACACCATCCTACCCCCACCAAACTCCCCCACTGCCCTATCATACAAATCCTCCCAATTAGGATTTAACTGCTCTATGAGTGCTATTTTTTTGGCTCTTTTCCCTGCCTTTAATAGCTTTTCTCTTGCTATGGCATCTCCTATCATTTGGAAAGCTTCATAATATACCAGCTTATGTAAATGATATCTTGCCGTAAAGGATGTTTTATACCGTTCTTCTTTGTGTTGTTGTATGCGTGCTATTAGGTTTGAGGTAACCCCTACGTATAGTGTAGTATTGTTTTTATTGGTAAGTATGTAAATAAAACCCGGTTTCATTGTTACAGTAGTATACGCTTATGGGGGTAAGCTATCTTACTCCTTTTTTAGATTGGCACGTCGCTACACTCCTCGCAATGACTTGTGAGTGTTGGGGTTTAAGGGAGTAAGTCTAATTGATTTTCAGAAGTAGATAAGAACTAGCAATTACTTATAGCCATTGTTGGCAACTGTTTTTTTATTAATCAATAGTATTATTCCCAATATCACGAATTGTAAAATTGGAAGGAAAGCAAGATAACCTCGCAACATTAAACTCCCTTTATTTGCTTTTGCATAATTTTCAAATTCCGTTGAATATTTTTCCATCAAAAAGTCAGTTCCGAAATAAGAGAATAGAAATTGCAATATCAAAATTCCAAAGAATATAGTTATTAAAGATTTCAGAGTTTTTCGTGTGTCAATTTCAATCGGTCTGTTGTATTTTTTTATTCCCCAAACCACAATTATTGTAAAAAGAAAGAGACTCATTATTTCAGGTAGCCAAATTGTTGTTATGGGTTTTGTTCCGGCAATTATTAAAACGTTCTCAAATAAGTATTCAATTAATCCACAAAATTCACTAATTGAAATATATGCAAAAGCTCCAATTCCTAATTTGTTAATAAAGTCAGTTTGAGTTTTTTCCAATTTTGGTGAGTTTAAATTTTTGGTAATATTTTTCCTTTTAATCGCCTTTTCCTTCTGGAACTATAACAAAAGCCCATTCTGCCTCATCAGGAACATTATATTCATCTAAAAACTTTCCGCCAAGACCACTAACTTGAGATTGCTTATCCTCAATTTCAAGACCATAAGTTTCTCCGAACATAAATTTCACTCCGTTGTCTAATTTAAGTGTATCAATGTCTTTTAAGTTAAAAACACGGTACTCATACGGTTTTATTTTTAGGTTTTCAATAATTCCAATTTCGTCAAAAGTTTCATTGTAAATAAAGACTTTGTATGTTTTTCCAGTTTTATTGTATTTGGCAGGAATGATAGAAATTTCATTTCCTTTTTGGGTGAAAACGTTGCCATTCGAATCAGTCCATTTTTCCACTTTTTCAGATTCAGTTTTTTGTTCCAATTCCGCAGATTTTTCATTCACATTTTCTTGTGTTTTCTTTTCAGTTTCTTTTTGTCCGCAAGCAGATAATGTCAAAAGAATTATAAAAATTTGAATGTATTTCGTCATTTCTTAAATTGTTGCCAACGGTCTTGTATATGGCTCGTAGCGTGTAAATTAGCGATTATTTTCGGATTAAGAACAAGCCAGATTTTTAAATTTTACTATTTATCTTTTTTTATTGTAAATCGTCAAATTTAAAAATTTGGCGACTTTCCAAATATGCCTTAACTTTGAATTAAGCAACTAACAAGCTATGAGCTATATACGTTGTTACCACACGTTTTTATTCACAATTTTCTTTTCAGTTGCATTTTCGACAAACTATTCCTTTCAGTATTTGACTTGTCGTAGTTGATAATATGTGCTTGTTTTTGCATTTTACTCGTATTTTGACTCCGCTATTTGTTCTATAAATATCTATTGTTTCAGCTCCAGCCTTTTTAATGATTTTTTTGGCTCGTTTTTCACGCTCAATTAATTCTTTATTTTTTGTATATGTGTAAACCTCTGATGGATTTAGCTTAATCTTTTTTGCTTTTTTAGGATATTTTATATTTTGATTTTCGAGCTGATTGATTATGAAGGCAATTAAATCGTTTAATTTGACATCTGTAAATACTTCTGGTATATAGATGATTTTAATACCTAAATCTTCACAAATATTTGCTTTCTGTTTATCATTATCAATCGTGGATTGTTTAACATATCTATGATTGATGTTTGTTGTAGAATAGTGCTGACGACCTTGATGTTCAAATGCAACTTTCAGTTCTTCATTGTAGCCGTCAAGCTCCATTTTATTTCCTAACTTATTTTTTAACCAATTAGGTCTAATACTGTTGAAGTCTTTACCAAATATTTTTTCAAAACTCAATCTACAAGTTCTTTCTCCAATACCTTTGGTACAGGTTGGACACCATTTACCTCTTTTTATATTATTTGGTGTTGCAATCCAAGTATGATTTTCTGAACACGACCATTTCATTTTTGTCGCATCATTTTTGTAGCTTTCTGAAAGACATTTTCCACCTCTTTCAATTGCTAATTCTTGTATTTCTTTTAATGTAGATTTTGCTGTTCCATAACATTTTCGACACCAAGTACCATTTTTTATCCCTTGAGGTCTTGCGAACCACCTATGACCAAATTCGCATTCTACGTGAATTCTGCTTTGAGTTGCGTTCAAATATGTTTTTGATAAACATTTTCCACCTCTTTTTTCTATGATTTTTATAAAGTCTTCAATTGTATCCCTTTGCTCATCACTTACCTTTTTTACAGCACAAATGTTACACCATCCACCTTTTTTAATAATTAAAGGAATTGTTTCCCAAGTATGACCTTTGCTACATTGAAATTCTAATTTTGATTTACTATTTATGTATGTTTGCGACAAACATTTGCCACCTTTTGCTATAGCTATTCTCCTAACTTCATTAAGCTTTTCTTCAATCTGTTCCTTTGTTGTTGCTTTAAATGTGCCTGCACAAATTGGACACCAAGTTTTACCTGATTTTATTGAACCAGCCATAGTTTCCCAAGTATGACCTTTTTGACATTGAAATTTTAATTGAGTTCTTTGATTTTCATAAAAATCACTCAAGCAAATACCATTTTTTAATTTGGCATAATTTTTAAAAAATTCGATTGAAGTTCTTCTTTTAAGTCCAGCTTGTTTTTGTGAACAAATTCGGCACCAATTACCGCCTTTTATATTTCCATATGTAGATTGCCAAATATGACCTTTATTACATTGCCAAGTCATTTTTGTTTGCGTATTCCTATAAGTTTTCGAAAGACAAAGTCCGTTTCTCTCTTTTGCGGTTTTATGACAGTCATCTATTGATAATCGTAATTTTTCCGCTGTTCTCTCTGAAGAACAAATATTGCACCAAGTACCACCACGAACTCCGTGATAAGTAGCTTTCCAAGTATGACCTTTGTCGCATTGCCATACTAATTTTGAATGAGCGTTAATATATTCTGTAGATAGACAAAATCCATTATTTTTTTGTGCTAATTGAGTACAATCAGATATAGATTTTTTGAGATGCTGTTTTGATTTCTTTATAGCACATCTTTTGCACCAAAAACCTCTAATTAAATTTCTGGGAAAAGTCGACCACTTATGATTTTCAGCACAAACTAAATCAAGTTTGGTTTCGGAATTAGTCAATTTATTAGTCAAACATTTTCCACCATTTTTTTCGGCAATAGCTTTGTAGTGCTCTATGTCGTATTTCGGTGTTCGCAATGTTTTTCTCAAATGTGTGGTAACGGTTTTGTATATGAAAAGTAGCGGATTTTTTGCACGAACTTTTCGGTTTAGCACTGACATAAATTTACATAAATCACTTAAATTTAAGCACTAAAACCGCTATTTTTTATATACTTTGTTGGCTGTAGTTTTTTTATTTCGTATTTAAAATTCAGAACATTCAATCCGTAAAAAGTCAATTTTTGATTTGCTGTAATTTTTCCGTTTTCTGATGATACGGTTAAATTGTCTTTAAAAGACTTTATGAACTTAGTCCATAAATTTCCCTTTTTATCCTTTAGTAAAAAGTAAAATCCACTATCTCCAATTTTTCTTCCTGCTGACTTTAAAATTAACTCTCCGTTTTCTCCAACAACTGGCTGTAAAATTACTGTCGCACTTCCGTTTGGTAATGGGAAAATGGCTTTTATGCAAGCTTTTCCATTTGGAATTTTACAAGTCTCATAAACACCTGAATAGATTATTTGATTTGTTTGTTTAAATCTCCTTAACCAAATTGTTCTTTTTACTTTCTCAGTAGTTTTGTCGGTTAATTGAACAATTTCGCTATTCATTTCTTGAGAATTTTTATTATTTCTCAAAGGAATATTTAGTTGTTCAAGTCTCTTGCTAAAAAGGAATTTTAATAAATAACCGAAAACTAGAAAAATAGGATTCCATTTTGTTGTCAAGTAGAGTTTATAATTACTTGTATTCTCATAAAAATCAATGACGTTTTTAGAAAGTCTATTTTTTTCAGATAAAGGCAAATTTAGTTGTTCAATCGATTTTAAAAGTCCTTTGTTTTTACTGGATTTAGAAATTGATATATTTTCACTTTCTGCTAATTGATTAATAAATATTTCCCCAATTCCGTTATTGTTTCCAAATGGACCCAAGAGCCATTTGTATTCTTGGGAATTAATTTTTTTGCCAAATAAAATAACCCATTGTTGCGTAACCCAATCTTGAAAGTTCTGTTTATTCGAGGCAAGTTCCATTTTTAGTCAGATAATTTAGTATAATTTCCTTTGCCTTTCCAATTTCCGAATTCAGATAGTGGTTTAAATCTCAATGTAGTAAATTCAAAGTGAAAGTTTTTTCGTTCTCTTTCTTTCATTGCATCAGAATGTCTTTTTGGTTTAGGGACTTTACTATGACCGTGAACCATTTTCTCCATTTCTTGTACATTTTTCCATATTGAGAAAGTCGAAATGGTGTTGGGGAACTTAAAAGAAGCAAGTGATAATAATGTGCTCGGATGGTCTCTTACTAATTTTTCTACTGGTCTTCCCCAATGTAAAAACCTTGGAACTGCAAGAGGTTTCATTCGAGCAATGGTTACAGCGACAACAGGTGAGTTTGAATTTTCTAAGATTTCTTTTTCTTTAGGAACTTTGTAGCCTTTTATTTTTCCCCAATCTCTCATAAAACCTAATCGAACGTGCCAACCTTTTTTGATTAATTTACCAAATTTGTCATTGTTCAAGAAGTCATCTAAGTCTTTTTCACTTTCCCATTGTGCAAATATTGCTATCTCTCTTATTAAAAATCGATTATTAGAGAAAATAGGCGAACCTAAAGTCATTGAGGTCATATATTCTGAATAAATAAGACCTTTGGTTTTTGTGCTTATTAATTTTGAAAATAAACCTTTAATCGCTGTCCAAGTTGGAATTTTTACAAGATGAAAAGAGGATATGCTCATTTTTTGGATTGGAAGTTTCTTGTTTTGTTGCGATTTTCAAATTACAGCCAACGGTCCGGGCTATCATGTCGGCGGGAGCTTAGGCGGCTGAATGGCAGAATCAAAACGCGGAGCGTTTGTGGGAAGCGGTGTTAACCGCGTGCGATTCAGCTAGACCTTGGAGCCGCCGAATATGTTCAAGATATTCCGAATACCTTTTAGTTTGTTTTAAAGATAGTGTTTTCGGTTAAGATAATTACCCGATGCATGATAGCCGTTGTTGTGCATAGTTATTCTTCCCAAATCCCAAATTCTGCTCGGATTATTTTGATTATTTCACAAACATATTTTGGTTCATCAATTTCTGGATATTTGTCTCGGTAGAAATGAGGATTTCCAAAGTTAAATTCGTTTGATTTATGTTGGTTTTTTGTTTGAAAGTAATATCCTGTTCCATCTAAAGGCATAGATTGTGTGCTCAAGATTTCCCATTCCATAATGGGTTCTTCGTTTCTGTATCGAATTCGCTCAACTTTCTCAATTTTACCACGCTCAACTAATTTCCAGCTTATATCATTTATGCTTGGAAGGTCAAAAATGTGACTTCTAAATAGGTTCAGGTAAACGAATTCCATTTCACTATTGGAATCTAAAGATGTTTTTTCGGTTTTCATTTCCATTACTCCATCCACTTTTCTCCAATGTTCAAGAAATTCAGCTGTCCAATTGTCGGGATCAGTCTCATACATTCTGAAAACAGAGGTGTAATTTGTTGCACCCACAGATTGATAAACCCGAATTTCTCTTCGATGTGTTAGCGAATCAGAAATACCTAAGTCAGAATTTATTTCACTCCAATTTTGAGCGAGAATTTCGCCAAATGGCAGAATTAATAATATGACGAAAATTTTTCTCATAATTATGCACAACGTGTTAGGCTATGGTTTCGTTGCGGAAAAATCCGCAGGATTCTTTCCGCCGTGGACCAAAGATAGCAAAAGTGCGCGGAATTTTCGGCAGAAAATTCCGCCGCAATGAACTATAGCCGGTGTTGCCCATAGTAGTTTTTGGTCAGCGTGTTATTCCGAGTTGATTCCGCTTGAGCGGGTTCAGTCGGTTTTTTATTTCGCAAACCAACTAAAAAGTCGGTTTTGGTTTTATTATTTTCCGTTCCGCTATTCAGTTCCGCACAGTTTTGTCGGTCAGAACATTATTCCGTTCCGCTTTTCAGTCAGCGCAAGAGTGGAAAAGTCGGTGTAATTTATTTTACATTTGAGTATTAAAATCGGCTATTTTTTTAATTCAGAATTGTTCCGCCAGAGTGAGTTTCCCCTATTATGGGCAACGTTTATGTATAAGGAAAGTTGCGTGTTTGTGTGCGAGGATTTTCCGAAGGAAAATCAGAAGCTAGCAAACGAGCAACTAACTTTGGTTTAGCTAAAACTAGCAATTTTTTTTATACGGTGTTGTAAACAGTTGTTTTTTCATTTCGTTTTAAAATTCC
>Ga0207903_1000141_pt1 | contig 36104 bp, 38 predicted proteins | sample MalvirmetaMSP131_FD_184234 | JGI IMG/M metagenome (GOLD analysis project Ga0207903, IMG submission 184234) | Marine viral communities from the Deep Pacific Ocean - MSP-131 (SPAdes) | ecosystem: Environmental > Aquatic > Marine > Oceanic | place: Atlantic Ocean | collected 2011-06-25
TCGGACGCCTCCGTAAATACCTGCTGCAAAGGGATTGCACGGCCGGGTTTCACCGCTTTACCCATCAGTTTAAGCACCACGCTCATCAGCCGACGTTTAAAGGGTGGATGAAGATCGAAGGGACTGGTGACAAACACGGTTTCCACCGGTGTCTGATCACGTACAGCTTCCACGATACCCAGGAAACGGTCAAACACCACCACGGCCTTCACCCCGGCGTGATTGAGTTGATAGTCGAGCTCCACCTCGGTATACATTGGGTTGATATTCACCACCACCAATCCAGCTTTAAAAGCACCGTAGGCCACCACCAGGTACTGGATCAGGCTAGGCATCTGAATGGCCAGACGGTCACCGGGCCTTAGCTGGGTGTGTTGCTGCAAATAGGCGGCAAACCGGGTAGAAAAGGTATCCAGCTCAGCAAAGCTTAACGTGCCACCCAGAGATGTTGCTGCCGGGTTATCCGGAAAGTGCGATACCGCATCCTCCAGCACATCCAGAAGTGACTGAAAATCACAGGGCGGCAATTCCGCAGGCAATCCAAAGTGTTCCCACGATTTTCGTACTGCTTCGTTCACATCCATTGGCTGCTGATTCTCAGACACTGCTCACCCCCGGGATTTTTATGTTTTTTACCGCACGGGTCATTCTGCAATGGTTTTAGCCCGATAACCAATGCTAACCAAATGGCTGGCAGACGTACAACAGAACTTGTGGCAGTTTGCTGACCATCACTGAATTAATTGCCACAAGCACGACAAACGACGTCCGCCAATGCGGCTTAAAGACCACAAATCCGTCATAATGCCGACCATGATCATTATGGAAAACATTACCCTGCAGCGGGGCACCAAACGGCTACTGGAAAAAACCAGCGCAACCATCCACCCAGGTCGGAAAATAGCGTTGATTGGCGCCAATGGCGCTGGTAAATCGAGCCTTTTCAGCCTGCTTCTGGGGGAGTTGACGGTGGAGGAAGGCACTCTACAAATCCCCGGCCAATGGCGCATGGCCCATATGGCACAGGAGGTTCAGACAACCGACCGGGCTGCGCTGGACTTTGTCATTGATGGTGACCAGGCCCTGCGCAAGCTGGAGGCAGACATCGCCCGGGCCGAAACCGATCAGGCCAACGACCGGCTGGCCAACCTGCATCAGGCACTGGACGAGATCGATGGTTATACCGCTCCGCTACGGGCGGAACAATTGCTGGAGGGGCTGGGCTTTTCTGCAGAGGAAAGAGCTTCCCCAGTGAGCCGTTTTTCAGGTGGCTGGCGGATTCGCCTGAATCTGGCCAGAGCATTGATGTGCCCATCCGATTTTCTGATGCTCGACGAGCCTACCAACCACCTGGATATGGATACGACTCTCTGGTTGGAACGATGGCTGCAGAATTACCCGGGTACCGTTTTGTTGATTTCCCACGATCGAGATTTTATCGACAACGTCTGCGAAGAAATTTTTCATATCGAACACGCCAGCCTGCTCAGCTATCGCGGCAACTACTCGGCATTTGAGCGCCAGCGCAGCGAGCGACTCACCCAACAGCAGGCTGTTTATGAAAAGCAGCAACGCCGTATCGGAGAAATCAATCGATTCGTCGCTCGCTTCAGGGCTCAGGCCACCAAGGCCCGACAGGCCCAGAGTCGCCTTAAGGAGCTGGAGCGAATGGCAACCGTCGCGCCCGCGCATATTGATTCACCGTTCGACTTTGAATTTTTCCCTCCGGAACGAATCAGCGATCCGCTGCTATCACTCAGTAAAACTGTGGCGGGTTATCCCGACAAACCTATCCTCAGCGAAGTCAACATGACCTTGCATCCGGGTAGCCGAATCGCACTGCTCGGCGCCAACGGCGCCGGCAAATCGACGCTGATTAAAACCCTAGCCGGTGATTTACGGCCTCTCGGTGGTGAGCGCGTTGCGGGGGAACACCTCTCCATCGGCTATTTCACCCAACACCAACTCGATGCTCTCGATATATCCGCCAGTCCCCTGCTGCATTTACAGCGACTGACGCCGAGCGCCACAGAGCAGAGCATGCGCAATTTTCTGGGTCGCTTTGATTTTCGTGGCGACATGGCACTGGATGTGATCGAGCATTTCTCAGGTGGTGAAAAGGCACGACTGGCTCTGGCGATCATCGTCTGGCTAAAGCCCAACCTTCTGTTACTCGACGAACCCACCAACCACCTGGATCTCGAAATGCGCCATGCGCTGACCATGGCGTTACAGGACTTTGCCGGTGCTGTGGTACTGATATCCCATGATCGGCATTTGATCCGGAATACCGTTGATGAACTATTGCTGGTAAACGCTGGGGAAGTGGCGCCTTTTGCTGGCGATCTCGACAGCTACACCCACTGGCTGCTGTCACGACTGCGCGACAAAGGCGAACAAACATCCTCCGCACCCGGGCCTGCTATACACCGAAAACAGCAACGCCGTGAAGGGGCTGAAATCCGGCAACAGCTGCGTCCGCTCAAGAAGGCCCTGAGTGAAGCAGAACTTCGCATGAACAAGTTGGATGTGGCGGTCAATGATGTTGAAAATCGTCTTGCCGACCCGGCAATTTATCAACCCGAGCACAAAGAGGCGTTGCAGTCACTGCTGTTTGAACAGAGTCAGCTCAAACAGCAGCGAGAGGCAGTTGAGATTCAATGGCTGGAACTGGCCGAGCAGTTGGAAACACTTGAAGCCGCTTTGACTCTCTAGGAATTCACTTCGTGGTCTGCAGTCCTGGAGGATCGAACAAACTGACCGGCAATCAGCTGCCCACCCGTATAAACCAGCAATGCTGCAAAAAAGCAGACGAAGATGGGCAGCGCGCCACGCAAATAACCCTGATCCGAAGCACTCGTTAGCCCCTCATACAAGCTGACAAACCAGGCCGGGGCCAGATAATGGAGGTCGGGGTAGGCCTTGATAGGCACCAGCAAAGTGGCACTGATCAACAGCAGCAGCACATTGCGAAAATGCCTACCGGGTAACAGCTCGCGGAACCGCCATAAAAACAGCAACACCAGCCCACTACCGACATAATAGGCGACCAGTCCCCAAAGATAGTTTTCGTCTGAATACATAAATACGCTCCTTTCCCTTTGATACGTCCGTTATTCAATCCGTGATCGGCGAGTATAACCTATTGCCCAGGATGTTTTGACTCACCCTCTGAGAAGCAGAGGCCGCCACTAAAAACCAGTTGGCAGAAGATGTCAAAGAGAACTCAAAAAAACCGGATCAACTGCTCACCCAGTGGATCACATGGTCCTCCATATCCTGCTCTGCGACTGCAAATTCTTCAACCACCCTGCCCCGGACTGAAATGCCTGCCCGGTGTACTGATTCAGGATCGCCGGAAACCAGCGGATGCCAGGCTTTCAATCGACGGCCAGCAGCCAGTAGGCGATAGGCGCAGGTATCTGGCAACCAGTGAAATTGATCTATTTTTTCGGGTGACAGGGCTAGGCAATCCGGCACTTTTGCCAGCCGATGCCGGTAATCGACGCAACGGCAGCTGGTCTGGTCGAGCAACTGACAGGCAACATCTGTATAAAAGATATCGCCATTCTCCTCATCTTCCAGCTTGTGGAGACAACATCGGGCGCAACCATCACAGAGCTGCTCCCATTCATCCCGACTCATCTCTGCCAGTGACTTTTCTTCCCAAAAAGGTTTTTTGCTCAATCACTTACCCTTTAAAGCTTATCGTTTTTATTACGCAATTCCTGCATATACGCCTCGGGACCTGGTGGCAACTGGAGATAATAACCCTGCTCTCTGATCGCTTCGAGTACCTTGGCGATATCAGCTCTGGCCAGCTTTTTATCCAAAGAGAGTGCCAGGGTCATTGCCAGTTTGGGTTTGCCGAATCGCTGCATTAACGGTTCGGGAATTCGATCCAGATCCTCCTGATGATCAACATAGAGATACATGGCTTCGTTTTTCGAGCTGCGATAGATTTTGCAGATTTGTTTACTCATTGACGGCACTCGGATTGGATGACAAAAGACGACTGACTTCTGCAAGAAGCGCCTGCCCGATCAGGTCATAGCGCCAGCCTTCCCGCAATGCTACGGAGAGACTGGGCTTGCCCGTATCGACCGCCGAACGCACCAACTCCTCGATATCGCGCTTTCTGACCAGCATTTCAACCGACAGGTTCCGGGATTCTGCGCATTCGCTGGCCACCGCCTTAAGCTCCTTCGCCATATCCCTGGCCGCTTTTGGCAAAGGCGCATCCAGCGGCGGCAATGGCTTGGGGTTTGATACATGATCACTCTGCGCCCGATGAACCAGTGACAGAAGATCGTCGCCATAACGACGTAAAAAACCCGGAAAAATGCCTTCGATACCGGCCAGTGACTGCTTGCTGGCCGGTTGCGCGATGGCGATATCCAGCAGGGTCCGATCAGCTATCAGGCGGTTGCGCGGACGATTGCGCTGCCGCGCTTCAACTTCCCGCCACTGGCAAATTGCCTGCAATACCTGCAGCGCTTTCGCTTCCAGCTTCCAGGCACCCTTAACCTTGCGATAATAGTCTGCGGTGTCATCAGTCTGAAGCGAACGACCGACCAATGTCGTCATTTCCTCTTCCATCCATGCCGTCCGATCGAGTTTTTCCAGGGCCGCCACCAACAAATGGTAGACAGGCAGCAAGAAATAAACATCGGAAGCCGCATAACCCAGTTGCGCTTCACTGAGAGGCCGCTGCAGCCAGTCTGAGCGGGTCTCACCCTTGGGCACGTGATGACCCAGCATGTCATCCACCAAGGCAGCATAGCCCCGGGAGAACCCAAAACCGGACAACGCCGCTGCAACCTGGGTATCAAACAGGGGTTGAGGCAGAGTACCCATCACATGCTGCAACACCTCCAGATCCTCAGAACAGGAGTGGAATACCTTGATGATTGCCGGGTTTTTAAAAACACTGCCCAGCTCATCGAGTGAATCCAGTGCCACGGGATCAATTAGCCAGCATTGCTGTCCGTCAAATATCTGGATCAAACCCAATATCGGGTAAAACGTATCGGTCCGCATAAACTCGGTGTCAACGGCCAGCACATCGGATTTTTGCAGCGCTTCGACGCAGTGGCTCAAAGCGGCACTATCAGCCACCAGAATTGGTGACGGCATTTGTTCAGACATCAGTGCTTCCCGTTACAAAGGTCATTAAGAAATCTGCGGCATGGATTGGCAGACCCACTATAATTGTTTGCGGCTGGTAAAGGCATGGGACAGAGTTCCGCCATCCACATATTCAAGCTCGCCACCCATCGGCACGCCGTGGGCGATACGGCTCACTGTCACATTGAGCATTCTGGCTCTTTCACTGATGTAATGGGCCGTGGTTTCACCCTCGACGGTGAGATTCGTAGCCAGAATCAATTCATTGATCTCTTCTTCAGCCAACCGGGACATCAGATGATCTACACCGATGGCATCCGGCCCGATACCATCAATTGGCGAAAGATGGCCAAGCAGGACAAAATAACGGCCCCGATAACTGCCACTGTGCTCAATAGCAAACATGTCGGCAGGTGTTTCCACCACGCATAACTGATGAATATCGCGACGTCCATTACTGCATATCTCACACAGGTCGGCTTCCGTCAGGGTCCGGCACATTCGGCAACGCCGCACGTGTTCAGCGGCCTGATTCAGAGCACTGGAGAGACGCACTGCCCCATCACGATTGCGCTCCAGCAGTTGCAGCGCCATCCGCTGGGCGGACTTTGGGCCCACACCGGGCAGGCAGCGCAAGGCATCAATCAATTCGTCTATCAAAGGGCTGAACACAATCTGTTTCCAATCTCCGGGGAATCATTCGAACGCACCCTTCAATCAAGGTGCGTCCTGTCTTGCTACCTGAGCAACGGCTCAAAAAGGCATCTGGAAACCCGGCGGCATCTGCATGCCACCGGTAAGTTTTTCCATCTGTTTGCGCTGGTCTTCCTCGACCTTCCTGACGGCATCATTGACAGCTGCGGCCAACAGATCTTCCAGGAACCCCTTTTCTTCACTGAGCAGGGATGAATCCAGATTGACCTTGCGCACATCGTGGCGACCATTCATCACCACCTGAACCAGACCGGCACCCGCTTCCCCGGTGACCTCTGTTTTGGCTGCCTCGGCCTGCAGTTGCTGCATCTTTGCTTGCATGTCCTGGGCTTGCTTCATTAATTCATTTATATTCATAAAGTTACCGAAATTTATTAATCTATTGGTTTAATTGTGTTTTCCAGCAAAACCCCATTGAACAGCTCGGTGATTCGCCGGACATTGGGATCCAGTCGCAGCTGCTCCACCGCCTGCGACTGGCGTTCACGGCGCAGTCTTTCAGTGCGAGCCAAAGGTGTTTCAGTAGCGACTGCACCCACTTCAATCTGCACAGTCACCGGCTCGCCAAAGTATTCTGTGAGGACATCGGCGAGGCGCTGCTGATGCGATTCCTCGTACAGGGAGCTACTGGCGATATCCAGCACAAAGTGCAGCACTGGACCATCGATATCCACCAGGCACAAATTGGCGGCAATATTTTGCAACAAACCAGCCACCTGAAGCCCCTGGTAAATTTCAATCCAGCGATCCGGCACAACCTCAGCCAAGGGCAACGCATTCACCGCCATTGGAGGATTCGCACGTTCAGCAGCCTCAGGCGCCACCTCATCTACCGGCACCGCCGACGTCAAATCACACGTCACCCCTGGCTGCTGACCCGATACGGCCTCCGTTTTATTCTCAACAGCAGTCTGATATCGGGCCTGACGGGAAAATGAGGCCAGCGTCTCCGACTCAACCCACGGCGCCGGCTCGATGGACGTTACCGCCATATCTCCAGTTGATGCCTCGGAAGTGATATCCACTGGGGCCGGGTTAACGGACAGCGTTTCCGACACCTCATCTGCAATGGCGCCAACCACCTCAATCTCGGGGACCGATTCAACTGATGATCGATCCACAGCTGGCTTGAATGTTTCGACAGAACCCGCCCGCACAGTTGCTGACAGCGTGCTGTCGCGATCACTGGATAGGGACTTTTTTGGCGACTCCTCCGCCCCCTCTGCGGTCGGAGCGACAGACACATTAGACAAACCCGCTGGTGCCGGAGGGGGATGTACAGCACTGTCTGCCACCGGCTGAAATGCCAGCATTCTCAGCAGAGCCATTTCAAAGCCGATTCGGGGTTCCGGTGCCAATGGCAGATCCCGTCGCCCCAACAGGGCTATCTGGTAAAATAACTGAACATCTTCGGGGCTGAGCGCTTTTGCCAACTCACGCACCAATGGGTCATCACCATGTCGATTATCCAGTGCATCGGGAACGGTTTGAGCGATGGCAACCCGGTGCCAGACTGAAAGCAGATCGGCCAATGCGACACCAAAATCCGGAGCATGCTCCGCCATACGCCCTACCACCGCCAGGAGATCCACCGCATCCCCGTTGGCCAGCGCTCTGGCGATATCGGCAATGGCCCCAAGGTCGATGGTGCCAAGCATGTCATAGACTTCCGCCTCGGTGATTTTGCCACCACCATGAGCAATGGCCTGATCAGTTAGACTCAGGGCGTCGCGCATACTGCCGTCGGCAGAGCGGGCTAGAGCCCAGAGACCAGCCTCTTCACAAGGGACTTTTTCCTCACCCAATACAAACTGCAGATGCTCCACAATTCGTTCAGGACTCAGATGCTTGAGGTTGAATTGCAGGCAGCGCGACAGAATCGTCACCGGCAGTTTTTGCGGATCCGTGGTGGCCAGCAGAAATTTCACGTGAGGTGGTGGTTCTTCAAGGGTTTTCAGCAGTGCGTTAAAGCTGTGACCGGAGAGCATATGCACTTCATCAATCAGGTAGACTTTAAAGCGCCCCGCCGTCGGTGCGTATTGAACGTTATCCAGCAGCTCCCGGGTGTCCTCGACCTTGGTACGCGAAGCTGCATCCACTTCTATCAGATCAACGAATCGATTCTCTGCGATCGACACACAGGCACTGCATGTACCACAAGGATTTGAGCTGATGCCCGTATCACAATTGAGGCATTTGGCCAGAATCCGGGCGATGGTGGTTTTCCCCACACCCCGGGTACCGGTAAACAGGTAGGCATGGTGTAGCCGATTGTTATCGAGGGCATTGATCAGGGCCCGCAACACATGCTCCTGCCCAACCATCTCGCTGAAATTGCGAGGGCGCCACTTGCGGGCCAGAACCTGATAACTCATGGGGCAGTATCCGCCTTGCTGAAAGGAATGATTATAGGGTGATCACTCCGGCACCGAAAGCTGTAGCGCATCAGGCAGGCTCGCGGACAGCATCGCTGTCGGCATCCCAGAGATTGACCGCTCCAATGCGCGGCGACCGATCCAGCTTCAAATCTGCGAAATCAAACAGGGAGGCATCGGCCAGCTGTGAGGGCTCAACGGACTGAATGGCACTAAAAATCGTTTCCAGACGTCCGGGATGCTCTTTCTCCCAAGTTTGCAGCATGTCCTTGATGACCTTGCGCTGCAAGCCATCCTGAGAACCACACAGGTTACAGGGAATAATCGGAAACTGCTTGGCTATGGCATAGCGCTCCAGGTCGCTTTCCTTGCAGTAGGCAAGTGGGCGTATCACCATATTCTGCTTGTCATCGCTGAGCAGTTTTGGCGGCATGGACTTCAGTTTTCCACCGTAGAACATATTCAGAAACAGGGTTTCAATCATGTCATCGCGGTGGTGGCCAAGGGCAATTCTAGTGGCACCAATCTGTTCGGCAAAGCCGTATAGGGTGCCGCGCCGCAACCGCGAACATAGACTGCAGTACGTCTTGCCTTCCGGGATCAACTCGGTGACAACACTGTAGGTGTCCTTTTCAAGAATATGAAAGGGAACCCCCAGTTCGGTCAAATAGCGGGGCAACACCTCCGGCGGAAAGCCGGGTTGTTTCTGGTCGAGATTGACGGCGACCAGCTCAAAGCTGACCGGTGCGGTTTTCTGCAGGCCGAGCAAAATATCCAGCATACCGTAGGAATCTTTCCCGCCGGACAGGCAGACCATCACCTTGTCACCCTCTTCAATCATATTGAAGTCGGCAATGGCCTTGCCCACATTGCGGCGCAGGCGTTTTTGCAGCTTGTTGAATTCCAGTCGCTGTTTGCGAGTATCGAAATCGATCATGATTGTCTTGTAAAAGTTTTTTGGGTTGTGGAACCACTCAGAGAAGAGGCCATTCTATCGGTTTTAGCACAGACGCCCAAACTGGTCAGGCGCTGTCGGCATAGCGGTTCTGCAGGGCCTGATAGAGATCATCCTTGAATTCAGGGCAACGATGATCAAGTTCCGCAACCGCTTCCACCAAGTGCTCATTATCTTCCTTGCTACCCCACTGCTTGCGGTAGCTACCATCCTGGTAACCGTGGTCCTGGCGAAAAAAGTTCAGCACATTTTTACCGACATAGCGGGTGTAAAGCTCATCAAAACTCAACCCCACCCCCGCCATCAAGGCACCGAACCCGGCCACATCAAACTTTTTAGTTTGCAGGGTGCTCAGGGTAAATGCCTCGAGGTCTTCACGAAAATCACCGGAAGGCTTGGCATCCGCCAGCTGCCGCTCCACCAACCGGGCTATATCTCCATGGTGGTTCCGGGATTCCAGCAGCAGAATACTGAGGCCGAAATGCCAGATATCCACCAGCTCCAGTTTTACCTGGTTTGCATCCGGCGTCTGTTTTTTCCACCACTTCCAACCATAGTGATCAAGCAATTCGGCACATTCCACCCATATCGCCCGATACCATGCAAAATGCTGCTCGGCCCAGTTCTCATTCACCCTGCTATTCATCGCATTCTGCAACTCCAGCATCGCCAGTATCTGTTGCTTCATAAGCACTCCGTCTCTGTTGGGGGAAGCAGGCATTCAGGCCCGCACGAACCTGTTGTGGTACTTCTCATCACCAATCGTGGTACCCGGCCCGTGCCCGGTGACCACGGCCACATTGTCATCCAGGGTATAGAGCCGCTCGCGAATGGATTTGACGATCTGACCGTGATTGCCACCGGGCAAATCGGTGCGGCCGATACCACTGCGAAACAGGGTATCTCCGGCGATCAACAAAGCGGCCGGCTCGAACCAGAAACTGGTAGAACCCGGTGTGTGCCCCGGCGTATGCATTGCCACCCCGCCACAACATCCCAGATCATGGTCATCCTCAAAATAATGATCAGGATCGGGAAGGGTCACCAGCGGCACGCCAAACATGGCACATTGTTCCGCGACACCACGCCACAGAAACATGTCCTGACGGTGCAGATAAATGGGTGCACCAGTGGTCTTTTTGATCTCACCGGCGGCGAGGATATGATCCAGATGCGCGTGGGTATGAATAATTGCCACAACCACCAATTGCAGTTCTGCCAGAATGGCCTGAATATCTGCGGCATTGCCACCGGGATCAATCACCAGAGCCCGACGGGTGGCCGGGTCACCTATGACCGTGCAGTTACACTGCAACGGCCCCACTGGAAAGGTTCGAACGATATAGGGTGTCGCTTGGCTCATAACAGGCTGTATTCATCAATCGCAAACCCCGCATCTTAGCATAGTTGGCACTATTCATTGAGAACACGGCAATCCTGAAAAACAGAGCCCACTCGGACACTGCTCGGTTTTCGTTGATCCAGATAGCCATCCCCCACGTAATAATTATCCACGAAAAGTTCTTGCACCAGCCGCAATGAAAATTGCCCTGTTCAGGAACCATCGATAGCTGAAGTAATCATAGTTGCCAATGCGTCGATAACAAACGTGCTTAATCGTACGACTAGCAGAACGGCCATAAAGACCATGTTGAAACGTTTTACAGTAATAAACAGGTTGAAATGCATGGGCAAAAGCGCAAGCATACCGACCACTAAAAAATCAACGCGTCAAGTACTCATCAATACCATGGAGTCACACATGAAAATAATTCCACAGATCCTTGCCCTGCTGGCACTGGCTTCCCTGCAGGTACACGCCGGCTCAAACAGTGAACCTGTCTCCCAGGAATCTTCCAAAGAAGCCAAAATCAATTGGCAGTCCCCGGAAGAAATCAGCACCCTGATCGAATACAAAATGGATCCGGTGAACGGTGAAATCACCTACGGTCCGAACTTTGCCCTCTCGGAAAAAAAGCTGTCCGAGAATTTTTCCGAGATCTATCTGGTGCGCGCTGTAGATCTCGAGGGTGAAGACCAGTACATTCTCTACGTCACAGCTCAGTACAATGATGAAGGCTGGCGTTCCTACAGCAAGGCAACCACCAAGGATGGCGAGCTTCGCCTGGTACCCATGTCGAAAGATGAAAATGTCTGCGAGGCAGCCAATTGCCGTTACGAAGAGCGAATCGCCCTGCCGATCTCGTTTATCAATTTCTTTGACAGCGCCAATATGGGAATGGATCTTACGATCACGGGGAATCGCACTTACCAGATCAAACTGCCCAGCAGCTACTTCAAGGCAATCCTGAATGCCGCGCCCGATGACGAGGTCTATGAGAATCTCCCGAAAGGTCAGAAAATCTGATGTAATACTGACTCAAATATCATAAAAAAGGGGCTGTATGCCCCTTTTTTATCCCTATTGCTGTTTGAATGACACTATCTGCTTCCCCAGATTTTCACCACGGCCCCATCGCTGCCCAGCAGGGCAACCACAAGACAAACAGTGCCAGCAACCAAAAAGCCTATTACAGGAATCAGCCCACCCATGACTGCTGCTGCAATCACAAAATAGAGGGATATGCCGGTCAACATCAAAAAAAGAATGCCCACAAAAAGCAGGATTTTTCGATTCAATGGGCGGTAGCCCTGCGAAGGTGCATTGCGCTCGAAAATACGCAGGATAGGCCAAAAGATTTTGCGAAATACCGTTTTCATAAAAACAACCTGTTCAGAGTGTGATAACAACTTTCCAGTTTCGGCAGTCCACTGCCGTTTCTGCGCCAGTTAATAACGTTTTGTCAATTAAAGTCGCGAGGTGTCACCACCGTCTATCGGTACGGCACTGCTCACAAAACTTGCCCCCTCAAGGGTAAGCTTCAGGATAGTAGCTTCCCCCAACCCGGAAGTTGCACCAGTGACAATCACGACTTTTCCGACAAAAGTCTTCATCAATATTCTTCACTGTGTTTTCACATCATCGGGCCATACTTATCCGATTATGCCCTTTTGATTTAGTCTACCCGCCGGCAAAGACAATTGGCAGCGCTGTTTACCTGTCAATCGGTTCCGTTAAACATGAACAGTGCCGATTGTCTGTCCTATACTGGCATCATGAAACTTTTGTCATGTTGCCCGAGTTACCTCCCTCGCAGTTGTCTGCTTATATGCCTTTTGCTCTTCTCTGCGGTTCTCCGGGCAGAAATATGGGTGATTGATATCGAAGGAGCCATAGGGCCAGCAACAGCTGACCATATGGAACGGTCTATGGAGAAAGCCGTCACAGCTGAGGCCGGCCTGATTGTACTGCGTATTGATACGCCGGGTGGCCTGGATATGGCCATGCGGGAGATGATCAAGGTCATCCTGGCTTCTCCTCTGCCAGTCATTGGTTATGTGTCTCCCAGTGGAGCAAGGGCCGCCAGTGCTGGTACCTACCTGTTGTATGCCACACATTTGGCAGCCATGGCACCCGGCACCAACCTCGGAGCGGCAACGCCAGTTCAGTTGGGCGGTGGATCACCGGGATTGCCGAGCATGCCGGGTAACGATGATGCCAACGATGGCAAATCTGAGGGAGAAAGCAAGGAACACACAGAAGCTGCCCCGCCGGGCGATGCCATGGAACGAAAGGTGGTGAATGATGCCGTGGCCTATATCCGCAGCCTGGCACAACTCAGAGGCCGCAACGGTGACTGGGCGGAACGCGCAGTGCGGAAAGGGGTCAGTCTCTCGGCAAACGATGCCCTTGAACAGGGCGTTATCGAGTTGGTTGCAGACTCCATTGAAAACCTGCTGACGCAACTGGATGGCCGTCAAGTGACGCTGGATAAAAAATCCGTGACACTGTCCACTGCCGGGGAAACCGTCCACTACCAATCTGTGGACTGGCGCAGCGAATTCCTGGCAGTTATCACCAACCCCAATATCGCCTATATCCTGCTCATGGTCGGTATCTATGGCCTGATTATAGAATTTTACAATCCGGGTATTGGCCTACCGGGCATTGTCGGAGCAGCTAGCCTGCTGATTGCCATGTATGCCCTGCAAATGTTACCAATCAGCTATGCGGGGATGGGCTTGATTCTGCTGGGCATCGCCCTGATGACAGCAGAGGCATTTGCCCCCAGTTTCGGTCTCATGGGGATCAGTGGGGCAATCACCTTTTTGACCGGCTCAATCATGCTGATGGACACCAACTTGCCAGCCTACCAGATTGCCCTACCGATGATCATTGCATTGACAGTCTTCAGTATCGGCCTGTTAGTGTTTGCCCTGAGCATGCTGGTTAAGGCACGACATCGCAAAGTGGTCACGGGCACGGAGCATCTGATCGGAAGCATGGCAACGGTGGGACGGGTCGATGGTGTAAATGCCTGGGTCTGGCTCGAGGGAGAACTCTGGCATGCCCGGTCAGAATCGCCCCTGCAATTGAATGAACAGGTACGGGTAACGGCTATTGACGGGCTGACCGCTGTGGTCAGCAAACCCACTGAAGGAGAATACTGATGTTCGAAATGCAAACATTTTTTGGGATACTGCTGGTATTAGTGGTCGTATTACTGGCGTCCATGTTCCGTATCTTGCGGGAATATGAACGCGGCGTGGTGTTTATGCTGGGCCGCTTCTACAAAGTGAAGGGCCCCGGTCTTGTCATCATCATCCCTGTACTGCAACAAATGGTACGGGTGGATTTGCGCACTCTGGTGATGGATGTACCCACTCAGGACGTTATCTCCAGGGATAATGTCTCTGTCCAGGTCAATGCGGTCATTTATTTCCGGGTTATGGACCCCGAGCGCGCCATCATCCAGGTGGAAAATTACCTTGAAGCCACCAGTCAACTGTCGCAGACCACCCTTCGCTCGGTGCTGGGGCAGCACGAGCTCGATGATATGCTGGCCGAGCGCGACCGCCTCAATGCCGACGTGCAGACCATTCTCGACAAACAGACCGAGGCCTGGGGCGTCAAAGTGGCCAACGTGGAAATCAAGCATGTGGATCTGAACGAATCCATGATTCGCGCCATAGCCAAACAGGCGGAGGCCGAGAGAGAGCGTCGCGCAAAAGTCATTCACGCCATGGGTGAAGCCGAAGCAGCAGAGAAACTCGCAGAAGCAGCAAAGATACTGGCCACAGAGGAATCCGCCATTCAATTGCGCTATCTGCAAACCCTGGTGGAAATTGCCGGTGACAAGAGTTCCACTATCGTGTTTCCACTGCCCGTCGATATCATGAAGAAATTTTCGTCCTGAGGCTGGCAACCGACCAACATGCAGTCGACATCCGGAACGATGTTGAGGTCATTCGACAATATTGTGGAATGGCCATTGTAATGTCATTGCCGGAGCGTTGTCCGGCCGACAGTGAGAAACCACCGTGCCAGAACAAGACATTGATGTATTGATTATCGGGGCCGGACTGTCCGGTATCGGCATGGCCTGCCATCTCGCCCGGCAGCTGCCGACCAGGCGCGTCAGACTTCTGGAACGCCGCGATGCGATTGGCGGCACCTGGGATCTGTTTCGCTATCCCGGCGTACGCTCTGACTCCGACATGTTCACCATGGGCTACGATTTTCAGCCATGGATGAAACCTGAAATCCTCGCCGGGGGCTCACTGATCCGCGATTACATCAGGCGGACGGCCGAGCAATACGGCGTTGATCAACACATCCACTTTGGACTCAAAGTCACCGCCGCCGACTGGTCCAGCAGCCGATCCCAGTGGACTGTTACGGCGCTCAATGAAACCACCGGTGACATCGCAACCTACTGCTGCCATTTCCTGATCAGTTGCGCCGGTTACTACAACTACGATGCTGGCTATTCACCGGAATTTCCCGGCATCAGGTCTTTCAAGGGGCAGTGTATCCATCCCCAATTTTGGCCAGAATCCCTGAATTATCGCGACAAAAAAGTGGTGGTTATCGGCAGCGGAGCGACCGCAGCCACAATCGTGCCAGCAATGGCTCAAGATGTCGCCCAGATCACCCTGCTGCAGCGGTCGCCGAGCTACTATCTCAGCACCCCCCGCTACGACAACCTGATCAGACTGCTCGAAAAGATACTCCCCCGGCAGTGGCTCTACCGCGTTCTGCGCTCTGCCAACACCTTTCTCCAACGCCTGCTGTACAAAAGTGCCATGCGCTGGCCTGAGCAAATGCGCAAATACCTGCTGTGGAAAGTCAAAAAATCGATTGGTAGTGATGCCGACATGCGGCACTTCACGCCGCATTATCCACCCTGGCAGGAACGACTTTGCGTGGTGCCCGGCGGGGACCTTTTCAAAGCCATCAAATCCGGTAAAGCCCGGATAATAACCGACCAGATAGATCACTTTACCGAGCGGGGTATTCAACTCAAATCCGGGCAGAGGCTGGATGCGGATATTGTGATTACCGCTACCGGTTTACAGTTACAGACCTTTGGCGGCATGGCCCTGAGCATCGACAACAGGGTCATACCGGCAAACAGACTGCTGAGTTATAAATCTGTTCTTCTGCAAAATATGCCCAACATAGCCTTTATCCTTGGCTATACCAACGCCTCCTGGACACTCAAATCCGATATCGCGTCCCGTTACATCTGTCGCCTGTTTGAATACATGGACAGCAACAACATCGCCACTGTGACACCCCGTGCACCCGACAACGAAGCAACTGAAGAGAATGTCATGAACGTATTGAGTTCGGGCTATATACAACGGGGTATGGATCATCTCCCACGCCAGGGCAGACATGCTCCATGGCGAGTCTCACATAGCCTTGAAACTGACCGGACCATGTTGCTCAGCGAACCGATTAACGACCAATTACTGGAGTTTACTGCCAGATGAATACAGCCCATCCCCACAAACCCGTTGAGGTGATTTGTCAATGAACCCGGTATTTGCCTTTCTGCTCGCGATCTTTGCCCTGGTCATTGCCTGGGTCATGTTGAACCGGGTATTCCCCCGTCAGGCGGCAAAAGCTGGTATTGGCCTGGAACGCTGGCGTTCATGCCTCGACAGCAAAATAGCCACTATTCCGGGTGCCACCATGCCCTATCTGGAAGGAGGTTGCGGTGAGCCGTTGGTACTGATTCACGGCTTTGGCGGAGACAAGGACAATTTCACCCGTATCGCACGCTTTCTCACCCCCCATTATCACCTGATCATCCCGGACCTGCCAGGCTTTGGTGACGCCAGTCGGGACCCGGAGGCCAGCTATCAGGTCACCGATCAGGTGAAGAACCTGTGCGAATTTCTGAATGTACTCGGTCTCAAGCGGGTTCATCTGGGGGGTAACTCCATGGGCGGCTTCATTGCCTGTCAATTTGCCGCCGAACAGCCCGAACGGGTTGCCAGCCTGTGGCTACTGAATGCTGCCGGTACCGAGCCCGCCTACGAGTCAGACCTGCTGAAACACTATCTCGCCACTGGTGAGCTCCCCATGCTGTTGCACTCGGCGGGTGATTTCAAAAAACTCATGCAAATGACCACACATAAACCGCCTTTTCTGCCCTACTCCATAAGAAGCACACTGGCCCGGCGCAGCGTTGCCGATTTCGATTTGCACAGCGAAATCATGCGGCAAGTCACTGCATCACCCATGCTGGAAACACAGTTTAAAACCATCGACACGCCGACACTGATTGTCTGGGGAAACGAGGATCAGATTCTGCACCCTGCCGGGGCGGCTGCTCTGCAATCCCTGCTGCCGAATAGCGAAGTTCGAATGATGGCCAACATTGGTCATCTACCCATGCTGGAGGCGCCCCGTCGCACAGCCCGAGATTACATTCGCTATCGCAACCGATTCTAAGCCAGAAAAAAGTCAGACCAAAATGTATCGAAAATTGCGCTGCATCGTGGCTTGCTAGAGATGGATTTCTGCTTCCATAAAAGTGACGGCTGAACCCGTTAGCATCACCCTGTCACCACGCACCTCGCAGCGGATATCACCGCCACGGCGAGACAGCTGTTTCGCCGTCAGTGAGGACTTGCGAAACCTCTCGGCCCAGAAAGGTGCCAGCGCACAGTATGCAGAGCCTGTCACCGGATCCTCCGGTATACCCAATTTGGGCGCAAAGAAACGGCTGACAAAATCAACGGTATCACCGGGCGCAGTGATGATAACACCGCGCAAACCCACCTTGCTGAGTAGCCCCTGGTCGGGTTTGACAGCACGAATCACTGCTTCGTTATCGAACACCGCCAGATAGTCATCAGCTGCCAACAACTGAACCGGTTTTTGTCCCAGGGCCTGGTAGAGCAAATCAGGTAGTTCACAGGGTTTTGGTACGCAGGCCGGAAAATCCATTTGCAACCAATCACCCGATCGCTCAACTGTCAGCTCACCACTGCGCGTGGCAAACGTGATCCGGTTTTGCCGGTAGTCACTGTGCACAAAAATCACGTGGGCTGCCGCCAATGTGGCATGACCACACAACTCGACTTCAGCCAGCGGAGTAAACCAGCGCAGCGAAAAGCCATTGTGGGAAGGGACAAAAAAAGCCGTTTCGGAGAGGTTGTTCTCCTCTGCAATGGCCTGCAGCAGGCTGTCGTCCAGCCATGAAGCCAGTGGCACCACCGCAGCGGGGTTGCCGCCAAAAATTCGGTCGGTAAACGCATCGACCTGATATTGCTTAAGTTTCACGTCATAACACCAAAAGATCGCAGGTGCTCAGCCGCTAGTCCTCACAGACTGCCGGGCAGTGCTCGCCACCCTTGTTCGCAGGATTACACGGACCGCCCTTGCCCGCATAGCAGGCACCACCCACACCTTTATAGGCCGGTCCACCGAGACCATCATACCTGGCGCCACCGTAACCTTTGTAAGCTGGACCGCCCAGTCCCTCATAGCGAGCACCGCCTTTGCCGGTGTAACAGGGCCCACCGATGCCCGCATTGGCAGGCCCGCCGGGACCGGCATAAGCGGGGCCACCTTTTCCCGCATAGCAGGGTCCGCCCGGTTTTTTGGATCCTTCGCAATCGCAAATATCGTTGGCCAGCGCACTGTAAGGTGTAAATACTACAACGAGGAACAGAATGGCCCATTTCATCATGATGCTTCCCTGGTAGGTCATTGGCGATGTTGTCTTCGGCTGAACCAGAGCTTATCACTAAAGCCGCTGGCCGTTTACTCCCAACCGTTTAATCAGGCGGCTGAAATTACCACGATCCAGCCCCAACTCCCGCGCAGCCCGGGACTGGTTACCATCACAGCGGTGCAATGTATCACTGACCAGGCGCCGCTGGAAATTCGCAGTGGCATCCCGCAAGCTCGGCGGGCTGACGGCATCAGAGGGTGTCAGTGCGAGATCGTCAGCAGGACTTGAGCAGGTTTCGGGTGCCGACAGATCCAGCACCTCCAGGCCGATACTGAGCAATTTACGCGAGCCTACCTCCTGTGGAAAACGCGCCCGCGCCCGCAGCACAGCCCGGCTGATCAGATGCTCCAGCTCCCGGACATTTCCCGGCCAGTCATAATGCAGCAGGGCTTCCCGCGCGCTGCTGTCCAGCCTTATACCCCGCAGGCCAAGACGACGCCGGTTCAGTTCGAGAAAGTGCCCGGCCAGCACCAGCACATCGCGATGACGTTCACGCAATGCGGGGACCTGGATGGGGTACACACCCAAACGGTGATACAGATCCGCGCGAAAATGACCGGTCGCCACCTCACGACTCAGATCGCGATTGGTGGCAGCAATAATTCTTACATCCACCCGGTGCACGGCATCGCTACCCGGACGCTGTATTTCGCCACTTTGCAGAGCGCGCAAAAGCTTTGGCTGAACAGCCAGTGGCAACTCACCCACCTCATCAAGAAACAATGTACCGCCATGGGCCAACTCAAACTTACCGGCACGGGCCTGCGACGCACCGGAAAAAGCTCCCTGAGTGTGGCCAAACAGCTCACTCTCCACCAGGTTTTCCGGGAGTGCAGCACAATTCACATATACCAGCGGGAAATCAGCACGCGCCGAACTGAGGTGAAGATGACGGGCCACCAACTCTTTGCCCACACCGGTTTCTCCGGTGATCAGCACCGCCAGATCAGATCGCGCGACCACATCAATATCCTGGTAAAGCAGTTTCATTGCTTTGCTGTCACCAATCAGCTGTGATTGGCCCTGATCGGCTACCACAGCCTGCGCCACAAGATGCTCCCGCTCGGCGCGAGCCTGTAGGCCACCAATCAGATTAATAATCCTGATGGTTGCCTCAGTGAGACGAATGAACGTGCGCAATGCCAGCGTATCAATATCGTCGAATACGCCGGGCTGCAAAGCATCCAGGGTCAAAACCCCCCAGGGAATGTCATCGATGTAGAGAGACACACCGAGACAATCATGCACATGCAGACTGTCACTGGTGCCATCAATAAGCCCATCATAGGGATCGGACAACTCCGAATCCGCCAGAAACCGCACCGGCTCACGACTCAATAAAATTTTCGCCAGCCTGGGCTGTTCATCCACCACGAAGATACGCCCCAGGGCATCGTCGCTGAGCCCCTTCACTGCCATGGGTTGCAGGCTGGAGCCCTGCAGTTTCAACAGAGCGGCAGCATCGCAGGGAAAAACCTGTTTCAGCGCCGTCAGCAAGCGGGCATAGCGCTGTTCCGGCGACATTTCCCGGCATAGATCCGCAAGGATCTCAAGCATGACCTCAGGCACATCATGTGCTGTCATAAATACACCAATATTGTCTTTTTGACATCTTTATAAGTGATGTCACTTTAACATCATAAAAATTATTTTCATAATATTCATCGAGTTACATATTGGCATAATAAATGCGTTACCTCTTGTACCTGAGCAGTTTTCTATATTTGAACAGCGCTCATACCAGAGAACGGAGTACGCTATGCTTTCACAAAAATCCAGAGACATTATTGATACCACCCTGCCCACCGTGGGCGCGCACGTTAATCAGATCACCGAGGTTTTTTACCCGTTGATGTTCGAGCGCTACCCGGCGGTCAAGGACTATTTCAACCGGGCACACCAGGCAACGGGCACACAGCCACGGGCACTGGCCAACGCCGTGGTTGCCTATGCCAGTAATCTGGATCGCCTGGAAGTTCTCGGCGATGCCGTCGGACTCATAGTGCAAAAACACGTCTCGCTGAATATTCTGCCGGAACATTACCCCATTGTCGGCGAATGCCTACTGGCCGCCATCAAGGAGACACTGGGCGATGCGGCCACCGAAGAGGTGCTCTCAGCCTGGGGTGAAGCCTATGGCCAATTGGCAGAAATTCTGATTAACGCCGAAGAGCAGGTTTATCGGGCCAACCAGGAGAAACCCGGTGGCTGGCGTGGTGAACGCGGTTTCGTGCTAACGAAGAAAATTCGTGAAAGCGACGTGATCACATCATTTTACTTTACCCCGGTCGACGGCAAGCCCATTGCCGACTTCCAGCCCGGCCAGTACATCACGCTGATACTCGACATTGACGGACAGACTGTCCGTCGCAACTACTCGCTATCGAACAGCCCCGGCAAGCCGTATTACCGGATCAGTGTAAAGCGCGAACCGGGCGGGCTGGTCTCCAACTACCTGCACGATCAGCTCAGCGTCAACGATCAGATTAAACTGACCGCGCCCTGTGGCGACTTCGTCCTCAACGATGCCCAGCGTCCACTGGTATTACTGAGTGGCGGCGTCGGTATAACACCCACCGTCAGCATGCTGCAACCTGCACTGGACAGTGGTCGCCAGGTGCATTTTCTGCATGGCGCCCTGAATAGCGAATGCCACGCGTTTCGGGATCTTATCGAGGAGATGGGCCAAACCTACGAAAACCTCCACAGCTACTACTGTTACAGCGACCCCCTGCCCCAGGACAAAGACCAGCACAGCGGATTTTTTGATCGCGCGCGTCTGGCGGAACTGATACCCGCTGATCGTGAAATCGACGTGTACTTCCTCGGACCAAAACCGTTTATGCAGGCCTGTTATCGTGCGCTCAATGAACTGAAAATTCCTCTCGACCGAATTCGTTATGAATTTTTTGGGCCACTGGAAGAATTATAGATAACGCAACTCAGGGGACTTCAAGAAGCGGTCTCTGCCACGGATCACAGCTGACCGCTCTCTTTAACTGCCCCTAATAACCTGAATGAACTGGGGTCAGACACAACTTTCTTCAAAGTGCTACAAATTGAAGAAGCAGAAAATCTTGAAAAATTTAAACCTGAAAGGCTGTCCCTATACTCGCTTATTCAAGCGCGGCTTTTAATCATCATCAATAAACGCCGTGCGATGGAATTCCGCCGCGTCCATCACTTCCTTCACACCACACTCCAGAATTTCTGGTGCATCACCTCCCGCCAGCACCTCCAGCACTGCGTGAACGCCGTGTGAAAGCGATGTCAGGTTGTAGCCGCCTTCCAGCACAAACACGAGCCTGCCATCACAGTGCCGGTCAGCAATATCCTGAACGATACGCGTGAGGACCTTGAAACCGTTATAGGTCAGGTTCATGGCCATATCGTTATGGTGCGGATCAAAGCCGGCGGAGACCAGCACCAGATCGGGTTTAAACCGCTCGGCGGCCGGACACAGGATTTCACGAAAGGCTTTCTCGACAGCAATATCGCCGGTGGTTTCCGGAAGCGGCACATTGATCGTATAGCCTTCACCGAGCCCGGCACCCACTTCATCGAGATGACCGGAACCCGGATAAAATGGCGCAGCACAATGGGTATCGAAGAACAGCACATCGGGATCCGCCCAGAATATATCCTGGGTGCCATTGCCGTGGTGTGCATCCCAGTCAATGATCAGAATGCGCTCGCAACCGAGCTTGGCCTGGGCATGGGCCGCCGCCACCGCAACATTATTCAACAGACAGAAACCCCTGGCTCGTACTGGCTCGGCGTGGTGGCCCGGAGGTCGCACCAGAGCGAAGGCACTTTGTGATTCCTTGTTGATCACGCTTTCCACTGCGGCGATGGCATTGCCGGCCGCCGCAGTGGCGGCTTCGATGCTGCCGGGTGAAACGGCGGTGGTGTCTCTGTCCAGCCAGGCGCTTTCCCCTGCCAGTGAGAATATATGATCAAGGTAGGAGGTCGTGTGCACACGGCTTAACTGTTCGTAGGTGGCAGTGGGACCTGACGTGAAGTGGATGCCCGGAATAGGGTTTTCATCAAGGTATCTCCTGATGGCAGTCAGCCGTCCGGGGTGTTCGGGATAGCTCCACTTGAAATCTAGCCCCTGCAAGATAGTCCTGACATGTTTTTCTACTCGACTGGGAACAAAAGGAAGATCGACTTGTGGGTCGTGACCCAACATTACCTCGTCAAAAAAAACATTTACCTTGCGATCACCTATCACTCAACTCCCCTCTGACTGTTCGAAACCGCCTGTTTACCAGTGGCGAAGTCATCGTCGTTTTGCCAGGGCTTCATGCACATCTGTTGTGAAGGCTGCAGCACGGATTCCCGTGGGTTTAAACCCAAGCTTGCTCCAAGTCACTGCCGCCTCTTTATTGGAAGCGGCGTATTCGAGAATCAGCTCATTAATGGCATGACTTTCCGCGAATGCCAGCAACTCTTTCAGTATGGCACTAAAAATACCAAGCTTGCGAAAATCTGGCTCTACCCAAACATCATCAATAATCCCGGACTTGAATTCAATGTCTCCGGACTGCTCCCAAATACCCTGATTGCGCCACACATATAAATAACCCATCCCCACCAATCTGCCATCGTCCGTTTCTGCCACAACGAGCCGCTTATTCGGATCCGAGAGGGATGAGCGCAGCGTCGCCATAAGTCGACTTCGCTCCGCTTTCTTAAGCGTATGAGGCGGCTCCCCCGCAACATGCAGTGCCAGTTTCGCAAGGAAGTCGACAAGTACAGGCACGTCGGCCTGCATCGCCTTGCGAATCGTGAAGTTATCGGAATTGTTCATGGTTACCATCATGTCCTCATGCTTCTCATACAAGTATAGAAACCCCCATCTAAGCTCAGCCACTCACCACAACGATGCCCATCGCAATAGCGTAGACAACCAGGATCAGCGTACTTTCAAAACCGATATGACCAATGCCATAGATCTATCGTAATGCCATCCCCAGCAGCGAGGCCAAAACCGATATTACTGGACGATAACATTCGCGGCCTCTAACGGCTGTGGCCATCTAACACACCCTCAACCCGGGAATACCGAGGACATTCCACACGACATTACTCACGGGCCCTGGCACTACAATAATGAACGATTCCGTTTATTGCTCCCTGTGTTCGCTTGTCATCCTGCCTGCCCGAGGTAACATGCATTCATTCGACGAAAAAGGACTCGCCCATGAAACCCGAAACCATTGCCCTGCACCACGGCTACGAGGCCGACAACCAACACGCGGTTGCTGTACCCATTCATCAAACAACTTCTTTCTCCTTCGACAATGCGCAACACGGTGCAGATTTATTTGACCTTAAAGTCGCCGGCAACATCTACTCACGCATGATGAACCCGACCTGTGCCGTCCTCGAACAGAGAGTCGCAGCGCTCGAGGGTGGCATCGGAGCTCTGGCAGTCGCCTCTGGCATGGCGGCTATCACCTACGCCATTCAGACAATCGCCGAAGCGGGTGACAACCTTGTCTCGATCAGCGAACTATACGGTGGCACTTACAACCTGCTCGCCCATACCCTGCCCCGCCAGGGCATTGAAACCCGTTTTGCCGATAAAGACGATTTTGCGGGTATCGAAGCCCTGATCGATGGGCGAACCAAGGCGCTTTTCTGCGAATCAATCGGCAACCCTTCGGGCAGTGTTGTGAATATAAGACGACTGGCTGACATCGCTCACGCTGCAGGTATTCCACTGGTCGTCGATAACACTGTAGCCACCCCCTTCCTGTGGCGACCGATTGAACAGGGTGCCGATATTGTCGTGCACTCAGCCACCAAATACATGGGTGGGCACGGCACCACGATGGGTGGTGTAATCGTTGATTCTGGCACTTTCCCCTGGGCTGACCAGCCTAAGCGCTTTGCACTGCTGAATGAGCCGGATGTGTCTTACCACGGTGTCAGCTACACCCGCGATGTAGGGGAAGCCGCCTTCATTACCCGGGCCCGGGTTGTACCCCTTCGGAATATGGGTGCGGTTCTGTCGGCTCAGGCCGCCTGGAACCTGCTACAGGGGCTTGAAACTCTGGCACTACGGATCGAGCGCGTGTGCGAAAACACCCAGAAAATAGCCGAATACCTGCAGAAGCACCCTCGAGTCAGTTGGGTCAACTATGCGGGTTTGCCTAACCATAAAGACCATGCACTGGCACAAAAGTACATGCATGGTAAAGCTTCGGGGATTCTCAGCTTTGGCATCGAGGGTGGCCGCGAAGCCGGGGCCCGCTTCTACGATGCCCTGTCGCTGATACTGCGGTTGGTGAACATCGGCGATGCAAAAAGCTGCGCCGCCATCCCGGCATCAACCACCCACCGTCAGTTGAATGACGACGAGCTGAAAGCGGCCGGTGTCAGCGCCGACATGGTTCGTCTGTCAATTGGTATCGAACACGTTGACGACCTGATGACAGACATCGACCAGGCACTCGGAAAGTCCGCAGGTTAGGTTAATACTGGCAACCTTTGAACAAACACACGCCGAGCAGGTTGGTGAAACCGGATGTCGCTACAACCTTCCCTCGCGATCGTTGCGATCAAAGGCCCTGGGCACCCCGTCGCAACCAGTTATGAACAAATGCCAGCTTGTAACGGGCATGATCCGACAACACAAACGGATAAATATCCGATAGGCCCATGGAACGATTAACGTGGTTGATGCCCACAGTAAGCGCTGCCGCGATCTGGATCAGCCGCTCGGCATCGGGCTCCGAATACGGGTCCCAGCCAGCGTGAGGTATCTGCGGCGATGACAGACTGGTGGCCACAAAGCTGTCGGCAATATCCGTCAGATGTAGCAGGTGTGCCACCGTTTCTGCCCAGTCTTCATGGGGGTGTGTGGAGGCGTAACTGGTCAGGTAGTGTTGCCTCCAGTTCGGTGGCGGGCCATTCTCGTAGTGGTATTGAAGCGCCCCGACATAGTCCACCCGCTCATCGCCAAACATGTTCCGGAATGCATCGAGAAAATCCTCGCGAAGACTCAGCCGCCACCAGAGCATGTGGGCAATCTCGTGACGCATGTGGCCGATCATGGTCCGATAAGGCTCTTCCAGCGCTTCACGACGGGTGGTAAGTAGTACGGGGTCCACCTCTGCCACACTGATGGTCACCACACCTTCAACGTGCCCCATCGCAACAGGGGTGGGGCCCTCAGCGAGCAAATGAAATACGGGCCGCGCCCCCGGATCTTCGGGACGAAACCAATGCCAGCGCCCCAGATTATCCAGCACCCACCGCTTGGCCGCCTCGGTTTGCGCCCAGTTGGGGACGGCATTGGCGATCGAAGGATCAGGTGCCAGCGCCGTCATGCTACAGGACCGGCAGAATGCCCCCTCGTTCGGCGCTATCCAGTTACAGCCTATTTTGTCCCGATTGGCACAGAAAGGTGGCATCGGCAGAAAGGCACGCGCCTGGGGATCATAGGCAACGGGGGTTCCATCAGCCGTGGCAAGGTTGTCGAACCAGAGAGAGCCGGCACCAACTGGATTGGCAAAAACACGCATTAGCAAGCTCCAGGGGAGATGTAAGTGACCGATGTAAGTCAACATCTTGAGCCATGGACCCGCTTGGCCACAAGCATAAGCCGAAAACCGGGATCATCACATCTTTCCTCTAAAAAAACGCCAGGGATCAACTTGAAGCAGTTTAAGGAAGTTGTACCTGCGATGTAATATCATTTCAACGTTCAGGATTTGAGTGAATTACACAGAGAGTAATGGCAGTTACTAGGTACGCCGTCCATTGCACCTTACTGAGACCGTATCTGGCCGCCTGGAAAGTTCATCACCACATTTTTTCTTTTTGCCACAATAAGATCATCATTTCTATCGGCAAAAATTGTGCGCGACAAGTACAGTTTCAATTCGCCACGATCCAGCAATCGCTGAAGGATCAAGTGTCCAATTTTATCATCGGCAAATTCGACTGCCACGCTGTTGATTCCCGAGACTGCGGCAATGATTCGCGCGTATTTACGGTCACGGGAGTTATCTGCAGCATAGCTTATTAGCACGCGTGTACCGGGGCTCCTGCGCCCTGCTCTCCAGATTGCAATTAACTTAACCAGATTTCTGAGCAGGTATCGTTTTTTTTGGAATCGGCCACTCACGCTAACAGCTATTTCGGCTTTTAAAGTAGATGCCGCCAGTAGAGCCGGGTAGCTCCCCGCACTGAAACCCAAAGTGCGAATATAGCCGTACTTACCGATCAAGTCCTGTGCGGTCAACCATTCGATAATTCCAGTGAGGCTATCCCTATTGTGGGGAATACCATACCGGTAACTTTCATTAAACGTTCCAGAGATAACCAACAGGTCATAATAAGCCGAGTTTGTATGCTGCATAAATACGGCGTTGGGCATCATCATATTGCGAACGCCACTGGGTGGGAAACAGATCAACAGGGTTTTTTCAGCCGGCGATCCCGGCCCCGAAAAATGGGCCACACTAGGCGCGACCCGGCGCCAAACAAAAGGTTCTGGCTGCTCTTTTCCGCTTCTCAGCATCAGGTTTTTTATTTCCTCCAGCCAATAAAAAGCAGTTATTTTGAGCTTTTTAGCTACCCCTGTCGGCACAAGTTGGCCGCTAGTGTGCCATTCATACAAGTGTTCCACTTCTGTCGGCGTCAATCGGTTTTCCAACGTGTTGAGCGCCTTGTTCAATTGCACAGATGTGTGGCAGAAACTGATAATACGTTGGAAAAAACGTACTACGTAGGGAGGAATGTTCGATGAAGTTTCAGTATCACCTGATCCGTTTGACGAATAAACAATAGCGTCTTCCAGTTCGTGTTGTCGTTGCGATAAAACATGAGAGACTATGTTTCCGAGATAGCGATATGTAGCATACTCTCGCGGTGTAATGATCGTATCGTACTCAGTTTCCAGTGCGATCAAGAATTCCATGCGCGACAGTGAATCCATTCCGATGTCTTGAAAAGCGATATCCGTGTCACCATTTTTAAACGCTGTGATCAATGAGTCCTTTAAGCGGCTTTTAATACGTGGACCCAATAGATCAAAAATATCACCTCGTATTTGATCGCTCCTTATTTGCAGATCCATCGCTTCCCGACGAGATATTTTTCCAGAGGCGTTGGTCGGAATCTTGTCGACGATGATGTACTGTCTTGGGCTACGAACACCGACCTGCCTCTTTACAAACTTTTTTAACGTGGGCAGTTTTTGTTTTACGTTCTTGGTAAAAACAACCAATGCCACTGGAATATTACCGTGCACAGGGGATTTTTTTGGTAGTACGGCAGTATCAGCAACCCCCGGGAAGCTTCGAATGACCGATTCGATATCCTGGGGATAGATATTCATGCTGTTAAACACAAACATATCGTCAATGCGGCCACGCAGATGAATGCGCTGTTGGCTGTCCAGATAACCGATATCGCCCGTAAAAAACCAGCCATCCGCTAACCGGGCCACTGTCAGGTCGGGGTTGCCCAGATACCCGCGAAACATACCTTCACAGCGAATAGCCAGTTCTCCATGTTCGCCTGTTTTGAGGGGTTTTCTCTCTGGTGAAACCACGCATATTTCAATTCCGGGCAATGGTTTGCCGACACTTTCGCCAGCGTTGAAATCGTTTGGATCAGTAAACGCAATGGCGCCTGTTTCGGTGGTACCGTAGCCAGCTTGTAGATTCCCAGTGATGTGGTCACGCAGTTGCTGCCTGAGTGCCAGGGGAACATGTGAGCCGCCGAGCTTCAAGCGAATGCTCGCCAGCTTGTTGGTGTCAGGCACGCCCAATAACTCCTGTGCCTGAAAAGCTGATATGTGCACAACGTTAACGTTCAGCCGTTCACATTGGGTAACCAGCGATTCGCGCTCAGTACCCAAAAATACATTAGTTGCGCCTGCTGCTACGCAATACAGGCGGTGACGCTTGGCAAAATTGTGATCCATGGAGGCCAGACAGACGAAGCGTTCCTGTTTGGAATCGACGTGGCGGTGAGCTTGCGCTACGAGATCGCTGTCACGATGAATCACCAACTTGGGCTCACCCGTTGTACCCGAGGTGGAAAACAAAAGGAGTGCTTCAGCAGCAGGAACATGCGCTTCGATTGCCCCGGCGTATCTATCCGGTTCCATTGGATCTACCGCCATACTCTCATCAACTACATGAGTAGCGCCGCATCGACTGATGATGGTCTTTTGCGTCTCACCTGATTCGTGCGAGGGAATTGTGAAAGATGTCGCGCCGATATGAGTAGCGGCAAGACATAGAAGTAAATGTCTTATGTCTTCGGCGCACTGGATCCCGATAGTAGAATTGCCCGAAATGCCCGCATTGTTAAATTCGGTTATCTGTGCACATACAAGTTGGGCGAGCTGGGCATAAGACAGGGTGTATCTCGGAGTTACAACCGCATCATGATCGGGGTGATTGTCCGCGTAATAAAAGAGTCGCCCAATCAATGATGCAGGCATTTGCGTTGCCATTGTATTGAACTGTGGGGCGACAACCATCATTTTGAGATTGTAAACAACAGGTGCAATGGCTCATTCAACAGCGGTGAAAAAAACGCTTTGTCTATTGCTACCAACTCAGGCGTTACGGTTAACTCCTTCACCTCGGGCATGCTGGAAAAACCCGCACGTCGTAAACAATCAAAATAATTTCCAAACGTTTTGTGTACGCACTGCACGGGCAGGGGCTCCCCGCTACGTTTCCAGATTTCCCCCTCAAATTTTTGGTTTACATCTGCAAAGTAGTTCTTCCCCCTGGAGCCAAAGTAAAACGGCGGCGTCTGACTACGATGTATAAAGGGAAAGAACGGATGGGGTACGCTAAATATAAATTGGCCCTGGGGATGCAAGGCATCATAGACCATTGAAAACACGCGCTGCATTTCTTCAACCCGAAGATAGTTAAACAAGAATACGGCTATACAAAGATCGAACTGTCGATCGGGGTTGAACTCAACTACATTGCAGGCCCGGTACTCAATGCCATATTGATCTTTTGCTTCCTGCGCCTGAGCAGCTTTAACCATCTGCTCGGACAGATCCACACCCAGATAGTCACCAGCACCTCGACGTTTCAGCTCCCGCGCGCAATAGCCTTCGCCGCAGCCAATGTCCAGTACAGAACGAGCATTCAACTCACCACAAGCCTCAAAAACCAGAGGGCGTGCGGTAAAATCAGACAGTGAACTTGGTGTTAATCGCAGCCACTTATCGGCATTGTCGTTGTAGATCTCTTCAGTATTCAAAGGCAGATAACTTCTCAATAGATGGCGAGGTTGAGACGGGAAAACCATGGGCACGCTCCAGCATCTTGTCCCAAAAGGCGACCCGCATATCAATGGCTTTTCTGGTGCCATATTCAATTTGTTCACACGCTGTAGGGCTCTGAGCCAACTCTTCAGCAATCAATAACAACTTAGCAGCGTGCTGATCGTCACATTTACTGTGCAAATCAAAGAACACCCGTTGTGTCATTGTCAGGTGGGAATGAGCATCAAGTCCTTCCAGAATCTGGTCGTAAATGCGGGACACGATAAGTTCAGTGCCAATACCAATAGCACCTATGCCAGCACACGCGTTAACTTGACAGATTTGCAAAAACTGTCGACTCCACGACAGGCTTGTTTGGCTCGGCTGCGTAGTTTTAAGGTAATTGGCATCAATTCCCAAAGCCTCCTGGAAACGGCGATACAAGCTGGCATGTGATTGTCCGATGACACTAGCCAACACATCTGGCGGCAGATCTAAATCGTGATTGTTGCCCTGTTCTTCGGCCAGGTTACACAACAGAATTTGCTTGTGTTCGGCGTTACTGAGGTTTTGAATTACTGCCGATACATAGCGAATAAAAGCAGTGCTATAAAAGCCGTACTGAAAAGCAAAGTCTTTAAACGCCAGATCAACGTTTGGGAGATCCCCCTCACGCAACGCGCACAAATAGGGATGATGTACCGCAGCAGAACCCAATGCTTCAGCACTTATATATTGAATAAAAGCACCCGGAGAATGATATCTATTCATTGATTAACTATATAATTTGAGAACTTGAGCCACCAGTTTTTTCCAAAAAACCTACAGCGGCGTTCCAATTATCATCATTTATCGGCAGCAAGCGCAAGACAATAGGCTTGCAGTGTCGTCCTAACTTACCTCGTTGCAACATGACAACAGAAACATAGTAGACTGAATCTCACCACACTCCTCACCGACCTATGCTTTATTTCAAGCGAAGTAACGCATAGGGGCTGTCGGAGGTTATAGTCCACATACTGTCCCTCCTGACCTGATAAAAACGGGACATTCCAAGGGCGACCCGGCCGCTCATAGGCCATATCCACACAGTATCTTTACAACCCCGGTAGAAAACCGCAGGGTCGGGCCACCAACAGACGAAGCACTTTGTTCCTGTACTTTTGCTCTGTATCCTGATCGAATGACAAAATTCGCCTGGAACCAACCCTACAGAGTTGGATTTTGGACAACCGGGACCGGAACTTGAAACCACTGACAGACGACAAAACGATAGAAACCATACTCTGGACCGCCCTGTTCGAGCAATCCGGAGATGCCATGGTGGTATTCAGGCAAGATGGCAGTGTGTATCGGGCCAACCAGCGTTATGTCGATATGCTTGGCTATTCCCCCGAAGAGTTGAGCCGCCTTCACGTGTGGGACTGGGATATCCATTTCAGCAAACAGAAACTCAAGGAAATGCTGCTGGCCGCTGATAATACCAGTGCGCATTTTGATACCCAGCACCGCCGCAAGGACGGCACTATTACGGATGCAGAGGTCAGTACCAATGGCGCCCTCTATAAGGGCGAAAAGCTGATTTTCTGCATTGTCAGGGACACCACGGAACGCAAATACACCGAGGAGCGGCTTCGACAGAATAAAGAATTGCTTGAGCGGGTCGCCGCCCAGGTACCCGGCGCACTGTACCAATACCGTATGGCCCCGGATGGTACGCGCAGCTTCCCCTATTTCAGTGAAGGGCTCGCCGAACTGGGCGGTCTGAAGCACGAGGAATTGTCCGGTACAGACGAGGACAACATCATGTCCCGCATTCTTCCTGAGGATGCCGCCGATATCGAGAGTAAAGCCCAGGTATCTGCACAAAACCTGTCGCATTACCATGCAGAGTTCCGCATCCGACATAATGATGGCTCTATTCGCTGGATCGAGTGCCGCGCCGCACCGGAGAAGGAAGCGGACGGCTCTATTATCTGGACTGGAATACTTCTGGATATTACTCAACGCATCCAGGCCGAAGAGCAGGTACGAATTATGGCCATTACAGACGGCCTCACCGGCATTAATAACCGGCAGGAGTTCGACCGCCTGCTGGAACACGAAATAGAACGTGCCAACCGCTACCATACCCCGCTTTCACTGCTCATGTATGACCTCGATCACTTCAAGCAGGTCAACGATCGTTTCGGCCACAATACCGGTGACACGGCATTGAAAACAGTTACCAGCCTGGTCAACGACAACATCCGCAACATTGATATCCATGGGCGCTGGGGTGGCGAGGAGTTTATGGTATTGCTGCCGCAAACCGGGTTAAACACGGCGAAAGACGTCGCCGAAAAGTTACGACAAACCATTGCCAGCCATCAATTCAACAAGCTCGGCAGCATCACTGCCAGTTTCGGGGTGGTAGAGTTTGCCCCCCATGAGAAGGCGAAATCCTTAGCCCAACGGGTTGATGAAGCACTCTATCGGGCAAAAGAGCTTGGCAGAAACCGGGTTGAGGTGTAGTGAAAATTGGGGAAAATACAAACGTAGCCCAGAAGAACGACTTCATTCGTGCATTATCCCAACAACTACCTTTGCGGCACATTCTATAAAAGTTGAAAAGTTGTATCTGACCCTACTTATTTCTTTATCACTCTGACCAGACGGCATACTCATTACCACTTGGATCGCTGAAATGAAATCTGCGACCACCGGGGAAGCTAAAAATTGATTTCACGATTTTACCCCCGGCTTGCTCCACTCTATTAAGAGACGCCTCAAGGTCAGAACTGTAAAGAACAACAAGGGCACTACCCTTCCCAACCTCAGCCACTAGAGGTGATCGGTAAAAACCCCCATCAAGACCGGCATTCTGGATCGCAGCATAGTCAGGACCATAATCTACGAATTGCCACCCGAAAGCATCCGAGAAGAACTTCTTTGTGCCTTCGAGGTTACTCGCCGGCAATTCGATATAGTTGATCTTTTCAGATGTCACAGTTCATCTCGTAGTCTTATAACGCTCAGATCAAGTGCGCCAGAGGCGTCACCTGAATAGGTATCGCGAATATCACGATAAAAACCCGACAACAATATAGAAAAGCATATTGCCAACAGCCAGAATTAATATGACGAGAAACAACCGCGCCATAACTTTTACAATAATATGCCTTTGCTTCGCAAGAGTTCCAAATGACTCAGTCAATATAAATAATAGCAATGCAATGTGTGCAGCAACCCCACTTGATAGATACAAGAAATTAATTTCTAAACTAGATCCAATAGCAGTTAGTGCCAATGCACATAAAAATACTGCTAAAAGAATCGGTCGTGCTCGTATCAATGCTTCCATCTAAAATACCTAATGCTCTGATAAACGGCGAGCGTTAGCGAGTCCAGTGCAGGCCGCTTTTGGGCCGAAACGGTGTTTGAGCAGTTTGTTAAATGGAGTCTTGGCACAATACATAGCTATACACCATTTGTTATTTTTTCTAAGTGAAAATCGGTGAAGTCTGATAACCGCCTAAGTTTTATATGTGATATTTCGTATTTTTTATCTGTAAAATCTGACCGTGGTAGAATCGCGACAGTTTTAATATTTGCCTTACTCGCAGAGATAATCCCAGATAGGGAGTCTTCGAATGCAATGCATTTTGACGGATCAACTTTTAATTTTTTTGCAGTGGCCAAATATACTGCTGGATGGGGCTTTCCTTCGATTTCATGCTCCGAAGAGGATATGCTGTGAAAATATTTAGAGATACCTAGCTTGTTTAGAACTACAGGAATCAATCTAGAAGGCGCGTTAGTTGACAAGCCTATTTTAAATTTTTTCTTTTGAAAAAAACTTAAAACCTCTTCCACTCCTTCCATAGGCTGACCCTTTTCAGAAATAAGTGTTGCTACGCGGTTAACCACTTCATTTTCGACTTGCTCTAAACTTTTACCTGACCAAGGAAAATGGCCATACCAAAATTCAGTTACCTCTCGGGTAGTCATGGAAGCGGTATTAGCAGACAGTTCCTCACTTACTTCAACTCCGACAGAGGAGAAAACTTGCTTCTCTGCCTCTTTCCACATGGGTTCTGAATCAATAAGAGTTCCATCCATGTCAAAAATTACTGCTTGCATCATATTGATTCCATTTAACGCCTCAAACAGGGGCGAGCGTTAGCGAGTCCCGGCCGAAGGCCCTTGCTGCTTTGATTTGTTAGGCTCATTTCTCGAACACCATAAACAGATCTTTGTATTCTTCATAATACTCACTATATTCTTCTTTCAAGATCTCGTTTACCTCATTTCCTATTTCAAGTGAATATTGCTCAAACGTTCCTTCTGGGTTTTCAGACTTCCAATTTTCAAATTCTAGTTTTTCAAATAGTGCAAAGGCACCAACGCCAACTAAAGGGATAGCTCCGACAGCCCTCTGGACTTTGGCCTTTGCTCTTTCCCGAGTTTTAGCTTTTGCCAATTCTCCTTTATGCTCTCTGATTAATTTATTCACTTTCTTCGAGTTTTTCTTGCTTATCTGATCAATTTCTTTCTTATGCTTTGATTTCAGTTTAGATATTTCACGTTTATGCTTGATCTCTTGCGCTGTGGTTGCGGCTACAACTGCCTTAGATATGCTTTCCTGCCAAAATTCATAGCCATATTTTCCAGCGCCACCTAATGCCCCCAAAATCACAAAGAAAATAATCAGTCTTTTCATTCGGAGTGCCTTAGAGCCTAACGCCTTGCTAAGGGGCTGACCAAGCGTAGCTTGGGCAGTCCCGCGGAGCCAGCTTTAGCTGGCGGAGTGCACTTGAGCAACTTGTTATGCATTAGTTAGAACCATTGAACGAGATTTTATATTTCCCAGGCTCTGCTGGTAACGTGTAGTCTTTTTTGCCGTCAGGTCTTACGTGAGCAAGGCCACCCTCGCTTTGAAGAACTTTACCTTTGTTTCCGCCACCGTGAGTAGTTTGCTGAGAGTTACAGTTAGGGCAGAGGAATTGAAGGTTTTTGGGGCGGTTATCGCCGCAAACTCCATTTTTATGGTCTAAGACTAATTTAATTTCGAGTCCGTTCCATAGCAAAGGCTGTGAGTAAAACATGCATTCAGGGTTGTCGCAGCGTGGTGGGATTGGAGGAGATTGTTCTGCTCTCCAATCTAAAAAATGGCGTCGAACTGTTTCTTGTGATCTCCGCCCTTTTTGGTACCTAAGAACTTCATCCTGAGATAGCTTTGCCAAGGTTCAGGCTCCTCATTGATGCATAACGCCGCCATAGCGAGGTCCAGCCAGCTTTGCTGGCGATGCTGCTTGGCCTTGTTACATGTTGATGTACTTTCTATATTTTGGTTTTTCAAGTTCATCATTTAGGAAGTGAGAAATTTTATTTACCCACTTGCTACCTTCTTCACAAAAGCCCATTACATAAGCGCCTGACCAATTATCCCAGCCAAGCCCCAGCTTAATGCCGTCTTTCTCTACCTCAGCTACAACTTCATCTAGGCCAATCACTGGCTTTGATGTTGGTGCAAATCCGAAGTGCTCTTGCAGCAGTTCGCCAATTACAGGAACCAAGCCCGCAGAAGCATAAAATACTTCATAAGTTTGCTGCCCATTTGCAGCCGTATATGTTTTCCCGCTTAAATCTTTGAGCATACTCATGTCATGTAACGCCTCAAGCACCGGCGGCGAAACCGCGCAGCGGTTTTGGCGTCCGCGTGGCTTGACTTGTTAAGTGTACGACCTTTTACGCTAAGATTGGCCACGTATAATCTCTAGGCGGTTTGAAGGCGCATTTGGCGCCATAAAGTTAGGAATGGTACTTTCTGTGCGTCTAGGCCTGGACAGAAATTCGCAGGGCCATTCTGTAATTCGTTGCTCCCGTACGTGCGCATACTGGCCCGGCTCCTCCTCTGATATGTATTCCTCTTGTAGGATCAGCGCCAGAGGAGCTTCTGCACCAGCTTCGCCTTCACTGCAAAGGGCCGCTTCTTCGAAGCTAGAGAATGCATAGTAGTAATCATCGCCTTCATCGGGGTGACACCAAACACGGTATTCCAATACAGCGTCCCAAACGTAGCCACCACCCGCGCCCACGACAGCAGGGTATGTGCCGACAAGTGTTGAATCTTTCACCGCAGGAAACTTGCTCATAGTCATGCTGAGTACACTTAACGCCCCGCACATAGGCGAGCGTGAGCGAGTCCAGCGCAATTTATTGCGCGATTGTGCTGCGGCTTGTTAGGCATTTTTAGGTTTACTAATTTCCATAATGCAATCCTCCCCAAAACGATCAAAAACCCATAATGAAAAACTAAATTTTTCAGTATGCCAATTACTCTCCGGTAAACTTGCTATTCTACTTTCTTTTATCGAAGAAGCAGGACCATACTAATTCGAAATAAAGTAAGCGAACATTACCCGGAGATATAAGCCAAATCCGGATGGCCAAAAAACGATTTCAATACTCGTGGCAATTTTTGCAAACGTCGAAGCTGCCGGTAAACAGTGCTCCGAAGTTGTTCTTTGCTGTTAATGATCTTTTTACCGACGTGATGGTATTTGATATAGCCCCAAACAGACTCGTCAGGATTC
>Ga0207903_1000145_pt1 | contig 34816 bp, 21 predicted proteins | sample MalvirmetaMSP131_FD_184234 | JGI IMG/M metagenome (GOLD analysis project Ga0207903, IMG submission 184234) | Marine viral communities from the Deep Pacific Ocean - MSP-131 (SPAdes) | ecosystem: Environmental > Aquatic > Marine > Oceanic | place: Atlantic Ocean | collected 2011-06-25
CGCCGCCGCCGGCGACGGAAAGCAGGCCACCTGCTTTGGTACGCGCCGCGACAAGCCTCGCGATGGCCATCGTGCCATGGTCGAAGGGGGGCGTCTCGAATGCGCCGACGGGGCCGTTCCAAACCAGCGTGTTCACCGTGTGCAGATGCTGTTCGAAGTCGGCGATCGTGTCAGGGCCGACGTCGAGGATCATGTCGTCGTCTGCCACCTCACGCGCCGGAACCGTGCGATGCGGCGCCCCCGTTTCGAAGACCTTCGCCACCACGACATCAGTTGGCAGAATCAGAAACGAGCCGGTTTCGGTCGCGAGACCAGAAATGCGCTTGGCCGTTTCGAGCTGATCAGCTTCATAAAGCGATTTGCCGACATCGATACCTTCTGCCGCCAGGAAAGTATTGGCCATCGCCCCGCCCATGACCAGGATGTCGACTTTTTTTAGCAGGTTTTCGATCAGGGCGATCTTGGTCGACACCTTGGCGCCACCGATGATGGCCAAGACTGGCCGATTGGGCTGGTCCAGCGCCCTATGCAGATGGAAAAGTTCGTCCTGCATCGCTCGTCCGGCCGCCGAAGGCAGAATGTGCGCCACACCTTCGGTCGAGCCATGAGCACGGTGCGCAGCCGAAAACGCATCGTTCACATAGAGATCGCCGAGTTCGGCCAGCGCTCGCGCGAAATCCGGATCATTCGCTTCCTCGCCAGCATGGAAGCGGGTATTTTCGAGCAGGACGACGTCGCCATCCTTCAGCTTCGATACGGCGGCCTTCGCCACATCGCCGATGCAATCGTTACCGAATGCCACGGTGCGGCGGATGGTTCGGGCGAGCGCCGGGGCAATGGGCTTCAGCGACAGCTCAGGCACGCGTGTGCCCTTGGGGCGGCCGAAATGGGACAGTACGATGACGCGTGCGCCCCTTTCGGCAAGCTGCCGGATTGTAGGCGCCTGCCGGTCGATCCGGGCCGTGTCGGTGATCCTGCTGTCGCGGACCGGCACATTGAGATCGGCGCGCACAAGCACACGCTTGCCCTTCACATCAAGGTCGTCGAGAGTGGAATATTGATCGGCCATGGTCGGTGATCGCTCTGGTTATCTTGGAGGTGGCGGGAGCCGTCCGTGAATAGGCATCCAATAAGGGATAGTAGTTCTCCCGCGTCCTTGACGAAGGTTAAAGAAGGGCCGGCGCTGTCCCATCCCCGCAGGTTGCGCCGAATAGATCCAGGGAAGGCGATACCTGTCTCTGCGGCAAGCAGCCCTTGTTGTGTCTCACAGGCCGGTGACGCCGCGTCCGGCATGCCGACAGGGGTGTCGAAGAAGCAAAGCCGTGGTTTGGTGGGCACGCACGAGCACTTCGGGATCGTCCAGCCGATCGGCGGACATGCGCCCGCGAACTTCCGCGACCGAAGTGGCCCCATGCCCCTGCGTCCACTCGGTGAGCCCCTTGACCAGCCGGGCCAGATGTTCCGGTCCGTGGCGCAGCAGCGCCGAGACAGTCTGTACGACGTCAGCGCCGGCGAGCAGGTATTTTATGACATCGTCGGTCCGCTCCACTCCCCCGCTGGCGGCCATGCAGAGCGCTGTCTTTCCGCTCAGCAGGGCGATCCACATCAGCGGAAGGCGGATGTCTTCCCGCGTCGACAACTCCAGATTCGGCTGGAACGTCATTGTCTCGAGATCGATGTCGGGCTCATAGAGCCGGTTGAACAGGACGATGCCGTTTGCTCCGGCCTCGGCCAGGCCGGCGGCCAGGTGAGGCAATGCGGTGAAATAGGGACTGAGCTTCACGGCGATGGGAAGGTGGACTGCAGCGCGGACGTCGCGCACGGTCTCGACCAGTCGCCGCTCGACATCAGCCGAGGTTTCAGTGGGATCGGTCGCAACGTGGTGGAAATTGAGCTCGAGCGCCGCCGCCCCCGCCGCCTGCAGATCCGCTGCGATGCCGGCCCAGCCCTCCCGCGTCGTGGCGCTCAGGCTGGCGACCAGCGGCAGTGCGACGGCCTCTGCGGCGCGCCGGATTGTCTCGAGATGCGCCGCCAGGGGACTGCGGCATCCGCACCGGGGCGGGAGATAGCTTGTGACCTCCGGATGGCTTTCCGCGCCGACCATGGCGGCAGCTTCCAGCGCCTCTTCCTCGTCGATGAGTTCTTCCTCGTACAGCGAGGCGGTCACGATCGCCGCCGCCCCGGCATCCTCGAGGCGCTTGATGCCGTCGAGGGTCGCTGACAAGGGCGACGCGCCGGCGATGACTGGATGCGCGAGGTCGAGGCCGAGATAGGTCGTCCCGAGCGTCATTGCGCCGCTTCCCCGGTCTCGTTGCCATCGTGGAGAGCGACGCTTTCCTCCTGCCAGAAGGGATGGAACCGCGTCCCATCACGCGCCGCGATGTCCTCGTAGAGCCGGTAGCGTTCATCGACCGCCGCCTGGGCCTGGCGCAGCAGCACGCGGGCCTCCTCAGGCCGGGTCTGTGTCAGGATCCGGTAGCGGAGCTCCTGGTAGGCGAAGTCCTCGAGCGGCAGCCGGGGCCGGGTGCTGTCGAGGCGGAAGGGGTTCATGCCCGCCTGGCGCATCCTGGGGTCATAGCGGAACAGCGGCCAGTATCCGCTGGCGACCGCCCGCCGCTGCTGCTTCATGCCGTCGCGCAAATTGAGCTTCAGCCCATGCGCGATGCACTGGCTGTAAGCGAGGATGAGCGACGGTCCTTCGTATTCCTCCGCGTCGCGCAGGGCCTGGATCGTCTGCTCCGGGCTGCCGGCAAGCGCGATCTGGGCGACGTAGACATAGCCCGACGCGATCGCCTGCAAGGCCAGATCCTTGCGCGGCGTGCGCTTGCCGGCCGCGGCGAACTTGGCCGCGGCCCCGACGGGGGTCGCCTTCGAAGCCTGGCCGCCGGTGTTGGAATAGACTTCGGTGTCCAGCACCAGGACGTTGACGTCGCGCGGCTGCGCCAGGACATGATCAAGGCCGCCCGCGCCGATGTCGTAGGCCCAGCCGTCGCCGCCGACGATCCACAAGCTGCGGCGCACGAGGTACTCGGACAGGGCAAGGAGATTCCGCGCCAGGCCGTCGGTCGCGTCGGCCAGCGCACGGCGAAGCTCCTCGACCCGCGTCCGCTGCGCCACGATCTCACTGTCTGTGCGCTGAGGAGCGTTAAGGATCTCTTCCGCTAGGCGGGTACCAATGCGGTCGGCGAGCGTGCGGACCAAGGAGCGCGCCATCTCCACCTGCTGATCGACAGCGAGCCGCATGCCATATCCGAACTCGGCATTGTCCTCGAACAAGCTGTTGTTCCACGCGGGTCCCCGCCCGTCGGGGCCGGACCGCCAGGGCAGCGCCGGCAGGTTGCCGCCATAGATCGACGTGCAGCCCGTCGCGTTGGCGATCTGCAGGCGGTCGCCGAACAGCTGTGACAAAAGCTTGAGATAGGGCGTCTCGCCGCAGCCGGCGCAGGCGCCGGAGAACTCGAACAGAGGCCGCACGAACTGCAGCCCCCGCGAGAGATGCAGGTCCACGTCCTGGCGGGCGAGCTCCGGCAGGGTATCGAAGAAGGCGAGGTTGCGCCGGCCCGGCTCGATCTGCGACTGCCGCTCACTGAGATTGATGGCCTTGACGCTCGCGTCGAGCGGGTCGTGGGCTGGGCAGTGGTCGACACAGAGGCCGCAGCCAGTGCAGTCCTCAACCGCGATCTGCAGGGTGAAATTCTTGTCTGGGTAGCCGCGCGCGTTGACGGGCGCGGAGAGAAAACCCTCCGGGGCGCCCTCGAGCAAGGCGCCGTCATAGGACTTGGCGCGAATGACGCTGTGCGGGCAGACGATGCTGCACTGGCCGCACTGGATGCAGAGGTCCGGATTCCACACCGGCACCTCGAAGGCGATGTTGCGCTTCTCGTACTGCGTCGTACCGCCGACATAGCTGCCGTCCACCGGGATGGCGCTGACCGGGATTTCGTCGCCGCGGCCAGCGAACTGTAGCGCCGCGATGCGTCTCATCTGGTCCGGCGCATGGGGTGGCACGAAGACATGCAGTTCTTCGGTCGAGGTCACCGAGGCTGGGACAGTCACTTCGTGAAGATGATCGAGCGCGGAGTCGACCGCGGCGAAGTTCTTCTCCAGGATCGCGCGGCCCTTGTCGCCATATGTCTTCTCGATCGCCGCCCGGATGCGGCGGACGCCTTCCTCGCGCGGCAGCACGCCGCTGATCGCGAAGAAGCAGGTCTGCAGGATGGTGTTGACCCGCGGGCCCAGCCCCAGGCGCTGCGCGACCCCGCTCGCATCGATGACAAAGAGCCGCAGGTGCTTATCGAGGATGTGCTGCTGCACCGGCCGGCGCAAATGGTCCCAGAGCTCGGCCGGATCGTAAGGCGCGTTGATGAGGAGTGTCGCTCCCTCGCGGGCATGGCGCAGGACATCGAGCTTGTCGAGGAACTCGAACTTGTGCACGCCGATGAAGTCGGCCGATGAGAGCAGATAGGGCGCCGCGATCGGCGTGTTGCCGAAGCGCAGGTGGCTGACGGTCTCGGCGCCGGATTTGTGGCTGTCATAGACAAAATACCCTTGCGCGTGGCGCTCCGGGTCCTCCGCGAGGATCTTCACGCTGTTCTTGTTGGCTCCGACCGTTCCGTCCGCGCCGAGACCGAAGAACAGCGCCCGGGTCGTGCCCGGGGGCTCGATCTCGAAGCCGGTCTCGACTGTGAGACTTGTGCCGCAGACGTCGTCGTTGATGCCGATGGTGAAGCCGGTGCGAGGGTCATTGCTTTCGAGGTGATCGAACACGGCCTTGGCCATCGCCGGGGTGAAGTCCTTCGAGGAGAGGCCGTAGCGCCCGCCAACCACCAGCGGCAGGTCCTTGCGCGCGCCCCGGGCGAACGCGTCGGCCAGGGTTTGCGCCACATCGAGGCAGAGCGGCTCGGCAGGCGCGCCCGGCTCCTTGGTGCGGTCGAGCACGGCGATCTTGCGCACGCTCGCCGGCAGCGCGTCCAGAAAGGCCTCGGCCGACCATGGTCGGTACAGCAGCACCTGGATAAGCCCCACGCGTTCGCCCTGGGCGGACAGGCGCGCGACGGTCGCGCGCAGGGTCTCGGCCGCCGAACCCATCACCACCACCACGCGCTCGGCCTCGGGATGGCCGTCATAGCGGAACAGCCGATAATGCCGACCGGTCACCTCGGCGAAGCGGTCCATGGCGCGCTGAACGATGGCAGGCGTTGCAAGGTAGAACGGGTTCACCGTCTCGCGGGCCTGGAAGAAGGTGTCCGGGTTGTGGGCGGTGCCGCGCGTTACCGGCCGCTCCGGGCTCAGCGCCCGCTGGCGGTGGGCGCGCGCCAGCTCGTCGTCGATCATTGCCCGGATATCATTGTCTGACAGCATCGTGACCGTGTTGACCTCATGCGAGGTGCGGAACCCGTCCATGAAATGGAGGAAGGGAACGCGGGATTCGAGCGTGGCCGCCTGCGCCACCAGCGCCAGGTCATGCGCCTCCTGCACCGATGCGGCGCCGAGCAGGGCAAAGCCGGTGCCGCGCACGGCCATGACATCGGAATGATCGCCGAAAATCGAGAGCGCCTGGGTGGCGATGGAACGGGCCGCGACATGAAAGACGGTGGGCGCAAGCTCGCCCGCGATCTTGAACATGTTCGGCATCATCAGGAGCAGGCCCTGAGAAGCGGTGAACGTCGTGGTCAACGCGCCTGCCTGGAGCGAACCATGCACGGCGCCGGCAGCGCCACCTTCCGCCTGCATCTCCTGCACGATCGGCACCGCGCCCCAGAGGTTCGTCCGGCCCTCCGCCGACCATTCGTCGGCGAGCTCGGCCATGGGCGAGGCTGGTGTGATCGGGAAGATCGCGCAGACGTCATTGACGCGATAGGCGACATGCGCGACCGCCGCATTGCCGTCCAAAGTCATCCGTTCCATGGGCGCTTCCTCTTTCCAGGGCCCTATACACGCAGGCGGAAGCGATGCGGTGCGAGCGGCTCGTCGGTCGGCCCAAGTGGCGCATCCGCCGGCACGGGTTCGGGCTGCATCTCGATGGCGTGGCAGGGGCACTGCTCGAAGCAGATCCCGCAGCCGGTGCAGAGATCGGGCTCGACCCGATAGCCGCGGCCCCGGCCGAGGCGCAGGATCGCCTGCTCCGGACAGGCCGCGAAGCAGTTGTCGCATTCGAAGCAGTTGCCGCAGGAGAGGCACCGGCCCGCCTCGAACCGCGCCTCGGGCTCGCTCAACCCCTGCACGACCTCGTCAAAGGTTGTCCGCGCCGCCAAGGATCGTTGCGGCTCGCTGCTCCGGGCCGCCTCGAGGAACACGGGCAGGTCGAGCATGTCGAAGGTCACGGTCGGATGCTTTGTCGGCCGTTCGTAGCGCACGCCCTGCAGCCAGGCGTCGATGTGGCGCGCCGCGCGCTTGCCGTGGCCGACCGAAATCGTGACCGATTGCTCGCCCGGCACCATGTCGCCTCCGGCGAAGATGCCCGGGTGTCCGGTCATCATGTCGGGACCGACCTTGACCGCACCATTCGACGTAAACTCGATCCCCGGCACCTGGCCAAGAAAGCCGCTGTCGGTCTCCTGGCCGAGCGCCAGCACGATCGCGTCGGCCGTGAGCGTCTCGAACTGCCCCGTGGGCTGCGGCCGGCCGTTCTCGTCGAGTTCCATCGTCTCGACGGTGAGGTCGGGGCCGACGATCTCCTTGATCGTCGTCAGCCATTTGATCCTGACGCCTTCCTCGACTGCCTCGTCGGCCTCGAAGGCGTGTGCCGGCATGTGGGCGCGGTCGCTCCGGTAGACGATCAGCGCCTCCTCGGCGCCGAGGCGCTTCACCGTGCGCGCAGCATCCATCGCGGTGTTGCCGCCGCCATAGACGACGACGCGGCGCCCGAGGCGGGGCGGCTCGGCGGCGGCGACCTTATGCAGGAGCGAGACGGCGTTGAGGACCCGAACCGCGTCACGAGCAGGAATATCGACATGCTTGCCGATGCCGGCACCGATGGCGATGAAGACCGCATCGAAGCCGCCGGCCGCCTTCTCGGCCAGCACGTCCTCGACCTTGTGATTGAGGACGATCTTGACGCCCATGGTCTCGATCCGCCCGATCTCGCGCAGAAGGTCGGCGCGCGGCAGGCGATAGGCCGGGATGCCGAAATGCATCATGCCACCGGGAAGGGGGCCAGCTTCGCGAATCTCCACGGCGTGACCGAGACGGGCGAGGTGATAGGCAGCCGAAAGGCCGCTGGGGCCTGCGCCGATCACCAGCACCCGCTTGCCGCTCGATTCCGCGTCGACGGGATAAGGCCAGCCCTCGGCGGTCGCCCGATCACCGAGAAAGCGTTCGACCGCGTGGATGCCGACGGCGTCATCGAGTTCGGCGCGGTTGCAGCTCTTCTCGCACGGGCGGTAGCAGACCCGTCCGTGGACTGCCGGCAGCGGATTGTCGCGAACCAGTGCCTCCCAGGCCGCACGGTATTTGCCCGCTTGCGCCAGATCGAGCCAGGCCCGGATGTTCTCGCCAGCGGGGCAAGCCGCGTTGCAGGGCGGCAGATGGTCGATCCATTGCGGGAGCTGTTGTCGCGTCGCTCCTGTCCCGACGGCCACGGCGTGCGTGCGGGTTGCGTCGGGTTGCCTCAACATTGATGCATCCTCTACTCTCTATGACGCGCCGTTTTCCGTTCGCTCCTCATCGATCTGCTTGGCAGCCGATGCCGAAGCATATGGGGATGAGGACGAACCCGCATCTTCGAGCCCACACTAAATGTCTGCGGCGGACGCCTTCAAATGCACTCCCACAAAATCAAGCCAAGCGCGGCGGTGCTGTCTTTGATCCGCGTTAAAGACCCACGTCGCAAACGGTGGAAATCTTGATTTTGGTGACCGGAGGAACATTCGAGAGGTTAAGATGGATCTTTTTCGCGTCGAGGCCGAAGAGGAAAAACAAGGCGAGCAAAAAAGCACGGGCACGTGGCTTATCGCGGCGGGCAGCTTGTTTGGGGCTATGTCTCTCGTACCGGAGAGCTATGCCGTCAAATCGGTCAATGTGCAGCTCGACACGGCTTGGGGGCCTGAACGGGTTATCGGGTGGATGCCGAGCCGGCCCGTCTTGAACAGAAGCGGCGGGCTGCCCTGTTAGGTGACAGTCCATGGGCAGGGCGTGGTCTAATTACCAGTCCGGATGAAACAAGCGCTTACGTCCGACCGCCCTGCCAATACAGGAAGCGCGTGCCAACGCTGCAAGTCCGGCATGTTGTGACGATTGACGGGAACACGCGAGGTGCGCGCGAGGTGTCCATTTCGTTCAATAGGTTAGAGGATTGACGCACGCATGTTGTGCTCAACCAGTGTCCTATTCTGCGTCCCGAACGTGGGTCAGCACCGATGGGTGGATGGACAGGACCGGTCAGGGCCGCCTTCGTTTTCCGGGGCGTTCGTCCGTGCACGATCATATTCCGCAGGACGGGGGGCTGACGTGCAAGAACCTGGAGCGTGAAATCGCAGATGGCCGCTGGGTCGTTGTACCCTTCGCAATGGTACGCCTCACCACCTGCTGTTCGATCACGGTGGCCACCGAGTTCATCGGTCAGGTGGAGTTTCCGCGCTTCACACCAAGAGAGGAGTTGATCCCGACGACCGCTTGCCGAGCTCATGGCGAAGGCCGGAGACGGCGATTTCCTGCGCAGTGTTGCTGAGAGCGTGCCGCAGATTATCATGGAGGCCGACGTCGATGACAATCTCATGCGCAAAGAAAGCGACGCTTTATTGCGATCCATGAGGTGCGCATAATGTCGACGAAAACGGCAGTTCTTTCAATGGATTGTCGAAGATCGCATCCGCCCCAAGCTGATGTTCGATCTCAAGCAGCCGATTGTACTTGGCAGTCCGCTCGCCGCGACATGGAGCACCGGTCTTGATTTGTCCGCCGTCCATCGCGACGGCAAAATCGGCGATGAAGCTGTCTTCGGTCTCGCCCGACCGGTGCGAGATTATGTATCGCCATCCCGCGCTGCGGCAGAATTCTATTGCATCGATCGTCTCGGAGACCGTGCCGATTTGGTTGAGCTTGATGAGGGCCGCGTTGGAGCACTTCTCGTCGATACCGCGTCGGATGAAGTCGATATTCGTCACGTAAATGTCGTCGCCGACGATCTGGATACCCTCGCCGAGTTCAGCCGTCATGCGACGAAATCCGGACCAGTCGTCTTCGGCCAGCCCGTCCTCGATCGAAACGATCGGGTATTTGCTAACCCAGCTTTCATAGAGCTCAATCAGTTCTTTCGAATTTTTCCGGCCTTGGCCCGAACGCTCGAGATTATAGTTTCCATCATGGAACGACGTTGCCGCCGGGTCGAGCGCGATGCAGATGTCTTCGCCGGGGTGGTAGCCGGCTCGTTCGATTGCCCTGACGATCAGTTCGCACGCGGCTTCGTTGTTGGCCAGTTTTGGAGCGAAGCCTCCTTCGTCGCCAACAGCTGTCGTGTGGCCGTCGGCCGCAAGCAGCGCTCGCAGGGCATGGAACGTCTCGGCTGCATATCGCATTGCTTCCCGGAAGCTCGGCGCGCCCACCGGCATGATCATGAACTCCTGAAAATCCAGGCTGCTGTCAGCGTGCCGGCCGCCGTTGAGCACATTCATCATCGGGACCGGCAGGCGGACAGGCCTACCGGCGGCAAGGTATGCGTAGAGGGGTTTGCCAGCTGCTGCCGCTGCAGCGCACGCGACAGCCATCGATACACCGAGGATGGAATTGGCGCCGAGGCGTGCCTTGTTCGGCGTTCCATCGAGGTCGACGAGAACACTGTCGATTTCGATCTGGGCGCAGGCATCGCGGCCGACGACGGCATGAGCGATCTCGGTCTCGATATGCTCGATTGCTCGCAGCACACCTTTGCCGGAAAATCGATTGGGATCGCCGTCGCGCTGTTCTACGGCTTCGTTCATTCCGGTGGAAGCGCCTGATGGCACGCTTGCCGTTCCGTGAGCGCCCGATTCAAGCTCGACGGTGACTCGAACGGTCGGATTTCCCCGTGAATCGAGGATTTCGAGTCCATTCAGATTCGCTATTTTCGTATTCATACAATTGATCTCCGGCCAGCGAGGCGGACAAGTGGTCAATCCGGCGATCTCTGACCCGAGATCGACCGGATCGGAAAATCGAGTACGGCGTTTCGCGGAGTGGTGCGCTTGTTCCCGGACGACTCGAGGCGTCACTGCCAAGCGTCCTCCAACAGATCTTGTGGAGCACAGATGCAGCTCTTCCCATGTGCAGCGGCTACCGCCGTTCACGGTCAAAATAGGCATCGCTTGGCGCAAAGTGTCCTTGACTGAGGTTAAACATCGACACTTCTGCATCCGTTGGGTCGTGGAGGCCGAGACTAGGTAGCGCAGTTGACCCTGCAGCCCATCTTCTTCGGCGAAGGGGATCGGCCTCTGCGAGCGGAGGTCCATTTCTGAGACAGAGCGCGCCAGCACGCCCTGGCGCTTCAGTTTCCCCGCGAGACGCCAGCTCCTTAACATTCATTAAAGACTGCCCCATCTGGCGACCGCTAAATTCGCTTCTGGTTATGAATGGCAGCGACTCTACGCGCCGGAGAACTTTGGTGGGCAAGCAGCATTGGCAGGACTGGATCAATGGGCTGCTCGGCTTGTGGATCTTCGGCTCGCCCTGGCTTCTGGTGCACTCGATGGTCACCGAGGTACCGGTGGCTGGCGGGATTCTCGGCATGTGGAATCTTTCGGTTGTCGGTCTCGCGGTTGTCGTGATCTGCGCGATTGCGCTTTACCGGTTCAACACTTTGGCTGAATGGATAAACCTTCTCTCGGGCGCGTGGCTGGTGGTGTCACCATTGGCTTTAGGCTTTAGCGCGTCGGCCGCTCTCACCTGGAATTCGGTGGTCTCCGGCTCGCTGATCGTAATCTTCGCTGGGTGGTGCCTTTACGATGCGCGAAATTCCAGACTGTAGATGTACCCCATGCTTCAATCAGGAAGCTATCCGAGTAGCGAATTGTCCGGATTTTGGTGGGGTGCCCAAGGTTTTGGGGCTGATGATGGGCGCTATCTTCACGCATCATAGCGAGCCGCGCGCGACCGACCAGAGCGATATTCGGCTTCCACTGGGAGCGCTTCGGGCAACGCCGTCAGGCCGCTTGTCGACATCCCTCGGCCAGGTCGCCTTGGGCGCGCGCTTCGCTTCGACCGGATCCCGTCCACGATTGCAGCAGTTCCTGATCGATTCCCGCTAGGTCCATCAGCTTGTCGGGTTCCAGGATGCTGAGGCGCCGGTAACTGAATTTGAGGATTCCCTCCTTCCCGAGATCCCGCAGCACCCGGTTGACGTGAACCCCGGTCAGGCCCGTCGCATCACCGATATGCTCTTGCGTCAATGGCAGATGCATTTCCTCGATCTGGTACCCGGTCCATCCTGACCGGGAACGGACAAACAATTCGAGCAGGAGCCGTGCGATCCGTTCGTGTGCCGAACGCCGGCCGACGCTGGTGAGGTGATCGAATGACAGGCTGCGTTCGCGCGACATCAGCCAGGCGAGCCGCAGTCCTAGGTCCGGTTGGCGCTGCGACAGAGGGCCCAGAGCCTTGTGCGGAATGACGCAGACGACGACATCGGTCAGTGTTTGCGCACCGAAGGTAATCGTCGCGCCGAGAGGCGAATCAAAGCCGAGTATGGCACCAGGCAGCGCGAAATCGAGAATCTGCCGCCGTCCATCGGCCAGAATTGTGTAGCGGAACATCCACCCATCGACGAGATTGAAGATCGCGTCACAAGGTCCGCCGAGGTTGAGGAGATCCTGACCCGCCTTGAGGTGTCGGTCATTGGTCCGGTACCCGGAAATAAACTCCACCGTGCTAGCGCTGTAGCCCGCGCAAAGACCGTCAACGCGGGCCTGGCACGTTTCGCAATCGACGCGAGCGCTTCCGGGTGCCTTCATGATATTCGCCATTGCTGCGTCTCCCCACATTGAATCCAACCCGAATATTGGCGTGGCCGATGCGTTCATTGAGAGGGCCGGTCACCCCTCGTGGTAGAGAGGGGCTCGCGCCCAATGTTGACCACCTTCAGGCAACCCAACATCCAAAGACGCAGTGACGGCAGAACGATTACAGTGATTCTTTGGCGAGTTCGCCAAGGGGGGGTACGCAAAGAGCGGTGAATAGATTGTACCCATGGCCGCATCTGACACCGCCACAGTCACGAGAATGAGCCTGCCATCCCGGTCCGAACCGAGGGTCCTCATCGTCATCCCCGGTCTTGCCGAGGGCATCGCGCGGTTACCCGGTTGACGCATCAAGAGCGAAGTAGTCGAGCCCTTGAGCCCGTCCGCACCCGCTTCCAAGATCTTGATCGGCACACGGAAGTTTAACCCAAGGCAAAGATTTGGCCCGACGTCGCGGGCATAATTTAGTTAATCAATTGGGGACAGCGCGTGCTGGCGAAGGCATCCGTGGGTCGGGCAGAAACACAGGGCCGAAGCATGATCGTGGACCGATCGAGACGGACGTGGCGTTTTCACACGAAGAAGACTGAGATGCGGCAGATGGAGCATCAGTCCGGACCTTTGGGCGCCGCTTGCATGACCGATGAAGGGCAGTGGCAATGGAATGGCTTTTACAGAACTGGTTTTGGGTACTAGTCGGTGTCGCCTTTGTTGCCTTGCATATGTTCGGGCATGGTGGCCACGGCGGTCACGGAGGACATCGCGGCGACCGCTCTGTCGGTCGGAGTGCCGATCACGGATCAGCGGAACGGCGCGACGCGGATGCATCTTCGGCGCATCGGCATTAGGAGACGCGCGCGGGACGCAGGTTTTCGCACCCCGAGGAACTAATTGGAGCGCGCGATGTTGAACACGAAACTGGTCGCTTGGTCATTGGGCATCTGGACAACCATCACGTTTTTGGTTTGCGTGATTTACGGACTGGTCACGCCGCAAAGCCTGCGCATGAGCGGATTTTTGGAAATGATGCTGCCCGCTTTCAAATGGCTCACCTGGTGGGGTTTTCTGCTCGGCCTGGTCGAGTCCTTCCTCTATGGTGTCTACGCCGGTCTCGTCTTTTGTCCGATTTACAATTTGCTGCACAGAAGATGGGGCCCGCGGCCAACAATGATGCCGCTTGGTCCATCGTCCAAAAATTGAGCCTGTTGGGTCGCCCTGTTCCTCCCGGTCGCGATTGCGTCATATGGTATTTCGACCAGGAAATTTCCGAACTGCGAGGCCGATGACGTTGGCGCTGTTCAATTGGGGCTGGTTCAAACGGCTCCGAATACAGCGGGGGACGGGGGCTCTGTTGCGGCGAGGACTAAGTATAGTTCACATGAACCAAGCTCGATTTCGAGCATATGTCGATGAACTCCGGGATCGCACTGACCAGAGTTCGGAGAGCATCACCGAGATTGAACAAGTAAAGCTGGTCGAGACGACCCGCGCAAGCAGCCAAAAATCAGTCTGTTCGACGTCGGGATTGCAGCGCGCTGCGTGTATGGTCTGGCGCGACCGCCTTGAATCCGCATCAATACGAAGAGTTCTGCGATAGGAGAATGAAATATGGCATCACAGCAAGGAAAGATCCGGGTCGCGCTGAACGGTTACGGTGTAATCGGCAAGCGAGTCGCTGACGCGGTTGCGAGCCAGCACGACATGGAACTTGTCGGCATCGCAGACATCGAGACAGACTGGCGGATGAGGACGGCCCTTAGGAAGGGTTTCAGGCTCTTTGCGTCGCTCGAGGATCGCGGCGAAGCCATGAAGAGGGCGGGCTTGGACGTGTCCGGCACGCTCGACGACCTCCTGAACGAGACCGACGTGGTGGTCGACTGCACTCCGAAGCCGATCGGAGCGCAGAATGCCGAGCATTACCGTACGCGGGGGGTGAAGTTCATCGTACAGGGTGGCGAGAAGCACGAGGTGACCGGGCATTCGTTCGTAGCGGAGGCGAGCTATGAAAGCGCACTGGGGCAGAGAGCCACCCGGGTTGTCTCCTGCAATACCACCTCTATCGTGCGCACCTTGACGGCTCTCAAGCACGCCGGCCTCCTGAAAAGGGCAAGGGGTACCGTCATGCGGCGCGCGACAGACCCATGGGAAAGCCACAAAGGCGGGATAATGAACACTCTCGTTCCAGAAAATGAAATACCGAGCCATCAAGGCCCGGATGCCCGGACGGTCGACCCCGAGCTTGATGTCGTGACGATCGCCGTGAAGGTGCCCGAAACCATCGCGCATCTGCACAGCTGGTCCGTGCAGTTGACGCGCAACGCGTCAAAGGAAGAGATTATCGACGCATTCCGCCAGTCTTCGCGCATTGCGCTCATTCGGATTAGCGATGGTTTGACGGCGCTTAACACAGTCAAGGAATTGATGGCCGACGTCGGACGGCCGCGCGAAAACCTCTACGAAGTTGCGCTATGGGAAGACCTGGTGACGGTGCAGGGCGATGAGGTCTTCTATGCCTACATGGTCGATAATCAGGCGATCGTAATTCCCGAGACAATCGACGCGATCCGTGCACTTACCTGTCGTGAACGCGACGCAAGCGCTTCAATCGCCTTGACCAACGCCGCGCTGGGTATCGGCGCGCTGTTGTCCTGAGACCTCACGCCTCGCTTATTGCAAGGCTGCACTTCCCATGGGCCTTGCAGGCGTTGCGCTAGAAACTTGCTGGTGCGCTTCTGGCCCCCTTCGATAGGGCAACTGCTAGGTGGTCAGTTCAGCGCCCGGCCTGGTGCCTATCTCAATGCGGCGCAGCCTTATCTACCCCTTCGCGGAGACGGTGGTCTGGCCCAAGATGCAGATCTACGCCATTTGGGGATGAAAGGAAGTTCGATTCAAGCCGGCTGGACCAGCATCTGCCCGGTGGTTGTCGGATACGGCGGCAAAACGCAATTCTTTGACCAGCATGCCTCGACTTTTAGTCCAGACACCAAAGTGCGGGAATCATGGATCAAACTGAGCGTTTCACGCTAATGGTCAGCGCAGGTGCCATCTGGGTGCGCCTATGCCGCAGGAAGATCATCAAAGCCGATCACAAGCTCGTCGACCGCGAGCGCGCCGGAGCCCAACCTGATGTCGATCCCCGCCACCCGGAGTTTCTGGGCCGCGGAACCGCTGATGAAACCCAGGATGAGCCGATGAACACCGGTTTTCAGGATCTGATCACACATTGCGTCGGGCGTGTCATCCTCCCTTGCGCGGAACTCGCGAGAGCCGTTATCGGGATCGATGATGAGGAGGCCGTCGCATTTGCTGAAGAACGGGCACAGCACGGTTCCCTCATGCGAATGCGTGACCAACAATGCCGTCCGGGACGACGGTTCTGGACGAGTCAAAGCCGAGCGTGACATCCCTTCCTCGCTTGCCAAATATTCCCGGTTTGGAAGAACAGAGATGAGACGAGTCTCAAGCTGCAATCCTTAATCCCGATCAAATTGGATCATGGGTGCCGTGGCAGCGACGTACAGGCCTCCAGGATCGGCCATTGCCGGCATGGTGGCTGGCACCTTCTCTCGAGCGAATGTGCCGGCGGGTCGTACCGGCAGGCCTCAACTTGGTCGTTCGCGCCGTTCGGGCAGCCGCTATTCCTGCGCCTTGCCGACCCTGAGCAAATCCTTGAACTCCATCGGGAATGGAAAGACGATCGTGGAACTGCGCTCACCTGCGATGACGTTGAGCGTGGAGAGATAGCGTAGTTGCATTGCTTCGGGCTGGCGTCCAAGGATCTCTGCCGCCTCAAGCAGTTTCTGCGCGGCTTGATGCTCGCCTTCGGCATTAATGACCTTGGCGCGCCGCTCGCGCTCCGCTTCGGCCTGGCGCGCGATCGCACGAACCATCGATTCGTCGATGTCGACGTGCTTGATCTCGACATTCGAGACCTTGATGCCCCAGGCATCGGTCTGGCCATCGAGTATTGCCCGGATGTCCGTGTTCAGTTTGTCGCGCTCAGCGAGCATCTCATCAAGATCGTGCTTGCCGAGGACAGAGCGCAGCGTGGTCTGAGCGAGTTGGCTCATGGCGTAGATATACTGCTCCACCTGGATGATGGCGCGCTCCGCGTCGACCACATGGAAATAGATGACGGCATTGACGTGAATTGAGACATTGTCACGCGAAATAAGGTCCTGGGTTGGCACGTCGAGGACAATTGTCCGCAAGTCAACGCGGGCCAACGTCTGTATGAACGGAAAGACGAGGATCAGCCCCGGGCCTTTGACGCCGGTGAAGCGGCCGAGGGTAAAGACCACAGCTCGTTCATATTCGCGCAGGATACGGATCGCGCTCGCCAAATACACTGCGACGATGGCGATTCCCACGATCCAGACGATAGAGTTGCCTGTCAGGGCGATCGAATCGGCTGTCATCATTTGCTCCTTCTGCAAATTGCCCAGGGGGCGGTCAGTGCCGTATGGGGCCATGTGAGCTAATGCCGGTACGGGGAGGAATCTTTGATGGAGGTTGAACTCCGGAACTTTGCGCGATCACTTTCTGAGCCTGTCTCCCCTTTGGTTTTGGTGGCGAATTTGGCCGAGCAGCAAGGGAGGCCTTCCCTTTCGTCCCGCATTTTCACATAGATCACATCAGTGGATTGGAGGCGCCGAGACCTGGTCGGGAGATGTGCCATCCGATGGGCAAGGCCACTGCTTTGATCTGCTGCGGGAAAATCTTCGATTGGTGCGCCGTGAGGTTCCCGCAAGGTTCGCTGCGCGGCAGCTTGGGGCAGCTCGGAGTGCAAGTTGTGGTCAGCGCTGCCGATCCATACGAGTTGGCGGCGATACAATAACCTCTGTCCGGTTCGCGCACATTTGGCATGCTGCTGAAAGACCCGCTGTCGTTGTCAGCAAGACAGGCGCAAAGCCGCCCCCGATCGTCCGCATATTCGTCGTCTGTCCTTGGTACAGCCTCGCTGCAACCAGGAGAATACGCCCTTCGTAAGTGTAGAGGCGCACATCGATCTTGCGCCGCTGCTTCTCGCCGTCGAATTCGATAAGGCGCTCGCTTGGAGCGACATAGGCCTGCGCCACATAGTCGCCCTGGCAAATCTCCTGCCAGACCGTTCTCGTCAGTTTGTCTCCGCGATAGGCGGCCCGGCTGCCGAAACCCGACGAGGGCTTGAAAAAGAATTGCTTTCGATTGCTCCAGAAGCGATCGGTGCGATCGGGCGTGACACGTTCGGTGGCTGGAACGCCTGCGGATAGAATCCGGATCAGGGCCGGATCTACCCCCCATTCAGCAAGCAAGGTTGAATCGGAAAGGAGCGTCAAATTGCGTTTGTCGGCAAACAAAGCGTGGTTGTGGGGATTGGGCGTCACGACAACCGAAGCATCATCATAAGCTGCGCGCAGCGCCGCATGTTCGGGTTGTTCGAGCGAAAAATCCGTCAATCGGTTGTAAACGAGATCGATACGCGTACCGCTTCGCCGAAGGCAGCCGTCGCGATATTCCAGTTCTGACGGGTCGGCGATCCAAACCTCGTGGCCATGACGCTGCAGTAACCGCTGCATCAGGAGAAATTCCGGATAAAGATATTGTTCTCCCGGACGATCATCGACGATCGCGATCGTCGCGGGAGATCCGGTCTCGTGCTGGTGACGCCATTCTTTTGCGAACATCTCGGCAATATCCGTGTCGAAAGCCGTCAGATCCATAAATTCCGGGGTGACAGCATCGCTACAGCAAGAACGTTGGGCGCGCGCGAGCGCGGCATTCAGGATGGCCCCGCCGGCATTGGTGTTGATTTCAATGAGCGCCGGCCCGTTGCGTCCGAGGTGAAAATCATATCCCATGAAAACCCCTCTTGGCCCGAAGTCGCGCACAGCGCCCGCCGGCGTCCAGGCAAGTACCGCCGCGCCATAGGCGGGATGACGAATAACGGCCTCGATCGCCTCGACAATGCGCTGCATTTGGACGAGTTCGGCCGCGTCAAGAAATACTGCGACATCGGCGAAAAGATGGGGGCGCGACTCGATCAACCTGCTGTAAAACGCGGCATCGCCCGTCTCCTGTATCAGAGCCGCGGCTAAGGCTGCTCGATCCAGCGTCATGCAAACGCAGCCGACGTTCAGCGGCGCGGATGGCACAAGCGAGGGTTCCGAGTTCCTTGTCATTCTTATAAGATCCTCTGTCCGGGATGAACTGATGCCAGATCAGTCCCTTCGGGTTAAGTTGCCATGGCGGCTTCTCCCCGGCCAGCGGAGGCGGCCTGTTTGTCCTGGTGGGACTCCTGCCCGAAACGTGGTAGTTTGTTTACTAGTCCGCCCTCTCTGTTTGGTGGGCGACTGACGTTTTTCGCAATATGTGCATCGGTGTCGATCGTCAGCTGTCGCCGTCAAGCGGGGATCCCCGGTCAGGCCAGTCCTGATGACGACGAGATGTTCGCGGGCATGGCGGGTATCTGTCGGCTAACGCCACTGGCAACACTGCAGCAGCCGAACAGTAATTTTAATGTGAGCTGCGCGTCTATCGATAGGTTGCTGGTCATGCCCTTCGTCTCGTGCTTTGGATTGGAGCATCATCGGAGGACATGTCAGGCACCGACGAGGTTAGGTGATCTCGCGTATATCATTGCCGCCCAGGTGATGGTTGCTGCTTGGACGTCTGAAATCGATATTTTCCTGCCCGGAAGGAGGTTCCGATGCCACATTTCCAAACCAATGGCAGCTCAGGCCGCGCACCGATCCGAGCCTTCTTTCCCGATAGTTTGCCACCCATGAGAAGGGCTGAAAAGCAGCGCTCCGAGATTCTGGCCTGCCTCGACGATGATCCAAACTGCCACGTCGTTGCCCGACATGCGCTGGCGCTGGCGGCCATCTTCGGTTTGCCGGTAACATTTGCGCACGTTTCAGAATCGAAGCGCAACGCCGAATTGCCTGCCGATCCTCTTGATTGGCGTCTTCACCTGAACGAATGCGGCGAGCGGCTTGACCGGATCATCACAGAGGTACGCGGCCCGGAGATGGACATCGGCCGGTTGCTGCTAACCGGGTCCCCCGCACAGCAGCTCAACGGCTGGGCGCAGGACCATGCCGGGGCACTGCTCGCATTGGCGACGCGCAGCTATGAGACAGAGGGCTCCACGGGACTGGGTAGCACCGTGCAGAAAATTCTCGATCGGGCCTTGGCTTCGCTGCTGCTGATTCCCGGCGAGGCTGATGGCGCCGAGACGGTAGCCTATCGAAGGCTGGTCCTTCCGCTCGATGGTTCTCCGCAAGCGGAAAGCGTGCTGCCGGTCGCCGTAAGCATAGCGCGCGCGCAAGGAGCCGAACTGATCCTGACCCATGTCGTTGCCAAAGCCGAAACCATCGACCATGGCCTGGCTCATGCAGGTTCGGGCGAGCTATGCAGCAGGCTCAAGGATCACAATGAGGCGCGTGCGCGCAGCTATCTGGCAAGACTGCGGACACGGCTCTTGAACGAAGGCCTTGCCGTCCGGGCCGTCGTGGAATCAGATGGTGATCCCCGTAATCGGCTGCGTCGTCTTGCCATTCAGCACGATGCGGACCTGCTCGTCGTCTCATCGCATGGCCACAGCAACCTTAGCGATGTCGCATGCGGCAGTGTCACTGAATATCTCGCGAAACACGCTCCGTGCCCGGTGCTGATCATTCGCCCAAATTTCCATATAAACGCGGCAGATCGTATTCTTGAGGGCCCGAGTCTCGTGTCTTCGGGACGCAGTCAACTCGCGCAATAGTGGCAGACGTTTCACCGGAATCCGTGGCGCTCCTTCACGCGGCTGAGGAGCTTAGCCAGACACACCGCATCTCGACTGCCAGCCCGCGACCGATTCCGGCCTGGTCCCAGGTTGGCGCGGTCGCTCAATGGCTGCATGATGCGCGTCTGGCATGCACGACCGCTGCTCCCGAAGCGAGCAAGGCTGCCGAATGGCTGTTGGACAACGACTATCAGGTGCACCGTGCGCTGCGGCAGATAGAACAGGATCTCCCCGCAAGCTTCTACGAGCGGTTGCCTGCTTTGGCTGACGATGGGGGCGCAGCCTCGCCACGTGTGTTTGTCCTCGCGCATCACCTGCTGCGTCTCACACGAATGCAGATCTCCTCGGGGACTCTGGTCCGATTTCTGCAGAGTTATCAGCGACAGTCACCGCTATCGATTGCCGAACTGTGGGCTTTTCCCACGATGCTTCGTATCGCCTGCGTCGAGATTCTCGTTTCCACGCTCACGCAAATATTTTGCGATTGCCTGACCGTGCCGTTTCGCCCGTCACACTGGGCGACCGAACCGCATGCGCTCGAGGCGACGGAGCAGGTCGGGCGCGCGATCGCCAATCTTGGGCTCATCGAAGCGATTTCCTGGGAGGATTTCTTTGATCAGGTCAGCTGTGTCGAAGAGATTCTCCGAACCGATCCGTCAGGCTTCTATGAGCGAATGGATTTTCAGAGCCGCGACCGGTATCGGCGCGTCGTCGAGGAACTTGCGCGCTATGCTGCGAAAGGTGAAGCCGAGGTTGCGCGGGGCGCAGTCGATGCGGCGAAGTCGGCGCAAGCCGAGCTGCCGCAACGTCACGTCGGCTATTGGCTTGTCGGGGACGGGCGCGCTGTGTTCCGGCGTCAACTTGGCGCGCGTCTCCCCTTGGCTAAGCGCTGGCGAAATGCAGCGCTTCAAAATCCCAGCCTGTTTTACTTCTCGGCGCTCGTCGTCTTCTGGGCTGGCGCCCTGTTTCTGCCCGCGTCTTACCTGTGGTGGCTCGATTCCAGACTTCCTGGCTGGCTCGGCGGTCTCTCCCTGACGCTCATTCCGGCGTCGGTGCTGGCAATCACTCTGCTTCACTGGGCGATCACGCGGATTTTCCCGCCGCGCGTGCTCAACAAGCTCGATTGCAGCGAGGGGTTGCCGGGAGATTGTCCGACCTTGATCGTCATTCCGACGATTGTTGCGCGTGCGTCCGAGGTGCCAGTCTTCATTGAACAGATGGAGACTCATTGGCTCTCAAATCTTGATCCGATGCTGCAAATTGTTCTGCTGGCCGATCTCGCTGACGCTGATACGGAGCACACCCCCCTCGACGACGACATCGAACAGGCGCTCAGCGAGGGGGTCCGCGCGCTCAACGCGCGATACGCGGGCACTGGCGGCGGTCCGTTCCACCTGCTGCTGCGACCCAGGCGCTATAATCCGGCCGAGGGCTGCTGGCTCGCCTGGGAGCGGAAGCGCGGGAAGCTCGAACAGTTCAACCGCATGCTGGTGGACGGCGACTCTTCGGCTTTTTCCCTTCATGTTGGCGATCGTCCCGTTCCCACGGGCGTACGGTTCGTCGTTACCGTCGATGGTGACACGATCCTGCCGGCCGGATCGGTGTCCAAGCTGGTCGGCGCGCTTGCGCACCCGCTCAACCGGGCGCAGATAGACCCCGCAACCGGTGCGATCACCAGCGGCTATTCGATCATCCAGCCGCGGGTGGAAATATCGCCGCAGAGTGGCTCGCGAACGCTGTTTGCGCGTCTGTTCACGGGTGATACGTCGATCGATATCTACAGCCGCGCGGTCTCGGACGTTTATCAGGATCTGTTCGGGGCCGGAATCTTTGTCGGGAAAGGTATTTACGATCTAGAGGCCTTTCACCGTAGCGTTGACGCTCGCGTTCCCGAGAATGCCATTCTCAGCCATGATCTGTTTGAGGGTGCGCACGGCCGGGTTGCGCTTGCGACCGATATCGTTCTCTACGAAGGGTTCCCGCGCAGCTATCTTGAATATGCGCGGCGGCTGCACCGTTGGATTCGCGGAGACTGGCAGCTCTTGCCATGGCTTGCTCCCAAGGTTCCAACGGCTGAGGGGACAAAGGTCGCAAACCGCCTCTCGGGCATTGATCGCTGGAAGATCGCCGACAATCTTCGCCGTAGCCTTGTGGCACCAGCCACATTTCTTCTTGCCCTGGCGGGGTGGCTGGTGCTTCCGGGGCAAGCCTGGTTCTGGACATTGCTTGTCTTCTTCACACCGGCCGGACAGCTATTCGCCGATCTGGTCAGCGGGCTCGCGCGCGGACAGCGGCGCGGGTCGGCGCGCGGGCTGCTTCCGCAACTTCGTGACCAGGCGGGGCGCTGGCTTCTGGCCATCGTCTATCTGCCTCACGAAGCTCTCTTGTCGCTACGGGCCATCGGGCTCACGCTCTGGCGGCTGCTTGTCACCCGTCGCAAACTGCTCGAATGGACGACCGCAGCCCATGAGGCGGCGCGCCTGCGCGCGCACCGCACCCGGGCGCGAATTTGGCGCCAGATGTGGCTCGGCCCGACGGTCAGCGTTGGACTTGCCATGGGATTGGTGGTGATGCGGCCGGACACACTCCTGTCGGCACTCCCGCTCCTCATCATCTGGATACTTGCGCCCGAAATCACCTGGTTCATTGGACAGCAGCGCCAGGAGGAGCGCGAGCCGATTTCACCTGGCGACACAACCTTTCTTCGGATGCTCGCGCGCAGGACCTGGTTTTATTTCGAGACTTTTGCCGGTCCCGAGGACAATTGGCTGCCGCCTGACAATTATCAAGGCGCTCCTCACGAGGAGCTAGCCCATCGCACATCGCCGACCAATATCGGGATGCTGCTTCTTTCGACTGCAACGGCCTGGGATCTCGGTTACCTGGGACGAACAGAACTGGCTGCCAGGACCGCGAACCTGTTTGGATCGCTCGCCCGCATGGAGCGCTATCGCGGTCATTTCTATAACTGGTATGATACCAGAACGTTGGCGCCGCTGGAGCCACGCTACGTCTCGACCGTCGACAGCGGAAATCTCGCAGTTTGCCTGGTTGCCTATGCGGAGGCGCTGCATAATGCGTGCGAGGGAAACCGCCTCGAAGCCCAACGCTGGGACGGCCTCGTCGATGTGCTCGACCTGCTCGACGAAACGGCCGCGGGATGGAACGGCGAGGCTTTGCGGCAATGGACAAGTGACATCCGCGCCCGCATCATGTCACTGAAACAGGCGCCGGAAAGCTGGACCAACGGGCTTCGCGAACTTTGCGAGACTCGCATTCCGCAACTCGAGCACGCCCTGGCCAAAGTGATCGAGGCTGCGTCTTCACCGCCAATGGATGTGTTGCGCGACCTGCACGGATTTCTCGACAGGCTTCGCTATCAGTCACGCTCTATGTGGAACGATGCTGAAACAAGCCCGCCCCCTGCCAAGGACCTGATTCATCTCGCAGACCAGGCGCGCGAATTGGCCTATGCCATGGAATTCAAGCCTCTTTTTGACGAAGATCGGCGCCTCTTCCGGATCGGATATAATGCGAGTTCCGGCCGAGCCGATCTACATTATTACGATCTCCTTGCATCGGAAGCCCGTCTTGCCAGCTTTTTCGCGATCGCCAAGGGTGATGTGCCCGTTGAACACTGGTTTCATCTTGGTCGTGCCCTGACGCGGGCAGACGGCGGACTTCTGCTGATCTCCTGGAACGGCTCGATGTTCGAATATCTGATGCCGCGCATGTTGCTCAGTTCGAGAACACACACGCTGCTCGGCGAGAGTGAACGGCGCGCCGTTGAAATCCAGCGACGCTATGGGGAGAGTCACCGACTTCCTTGGGGCATTTCCGAGTCCGCATATTCCGCGCGAGATCCCGAGCACCACTATCGGTACCAGGCCTTCGGAGTGCCCGCGCTTGGTCTGAAGCGGGGACTTGGTCGCGATATGGTAATTGCTCCTTATGCGTCGGCTCTTGGGTTGCCCGTCGCGCCAACTCAAGCTGTGGCCAATCTGAAAGAGCTCGTCCGGCTTGGCGCCAGCGGCCGCTACGGTCTTTTCGAAGCGCTCGATTTCACGTCCGATCGAGTGTCGCAGGGCAAATTCACTGTTGTCCATGCCTACATGGCACACCACCAGGGAATGATTCTGAGTTCCATTGGCAATGTGTTGCTCGACGATATTCTTGTGCACCGCTTCACTGCGGATCCGAGAATGCGGACGGTCTCGCTGCTGCTCAGCGAGCGCGTTCCGCACGAAATTCCAGCGGAGATGGAGCGGCTCGAGGAACGCGACCGCCCGCTTGGACGAGGGGCGCCGCTGCGGATTCCCGCAGCCTGGACGTCACCGCCGGCCACTGCCTTTCCGCAGGTCCACCTGCTGGGAAATGGTCCCCTGTCGAGCTGGATCTCGGAAGCCGGCGGCGGGGGCCTGCGCTGGCACCACAACGCGCTAACGCGTTTCGTCGCCGATGGCACGCGGGATGCCAACGGCTATTGGATCTATCTGGCCGACGATGAGAGCGGGGCCTTGTGGTCGGCGGCGCGACAGCCCACGGGCGCGCTGCCCGAGGAGTACCGCGTAACCTTTCATCCCCATATGGCGGAATTTCACCGACGCGATCACGGGATTGCGCTAAACCTCGAGGTGGCGGTCATCGCGGGCGACGACATCGAGGTTCGGCGCCTCACGCTTGTCAATGAAAGTCCCCAAGCGCGAGGATTGCGTGTGACGAGCTACGGCGAAGTCGTCCTCGGTGCGCCAATGGATGACGAGCGGCACCCCGCCTTCAGCAAGCTATTCGTTGGCAGCGAATATCTCGCCCACTTGGGCGGTTTGTTGTTCCGCCGGCGCGCCCGTGCGCCACATGAGACACCGCCCCTGCTTCTGCACTTCGCGGTCGATGCTCAAGGTCCGGTCCAGCCGTTGGGCTATGAATCCGACCGCAATCGGTTTATTGGCCGAAACGGAGATATGCGCTTCCCGCCGGGCGCGCGGATGGCTCTTTCGAACAGTTCGGGTTGGACTTTGGACCCGATCATGGCGCTGCAGTTCGGGGTTAAACTACAGCCCTATGAGACGCGCGAACTCTGCTTCCTGACTGTGGCAGCCGCAACCAGAGAGGGCGCGGTTGACCTGGCGGAACGCTATTCGACCCTGGCAGCCGTCAACTGGGCATTGCACGACGCCCTTGGAGCGAACGCGCGCGCCCTTGAGCGTGTCCAGATTGAGTCCGCCAGCCTGCCGGCGCTACAGGCGCTCGCGTCGCTCCTTGTCTATCCGCATGGAGCGCTGCGCGGTGATGCCGCCACGCTCAACGCCAACCGCTTTGGGCAATCACACCTGTGGGGAATGGCTCTGTCCGGCGACCTCCCGATCTTGTTGTTGCGAACCACAGGGACCGGCGGCTTGCTGGCGCAACAACTGATCGGCGGCCATCAGCTATGGCGACGCCATGGGCTTCAGGTCGATCTTGTGATCCTTCAGACTGGTGGGTCGGCTTATGTCGAGCCGATCCGGGACGACGTTGTTGCTCTGCTCCGGCAGATCGGTGCAACGGAAATGCTTGGCCGCAAAGGCGGCATTCACCTTCTCTTTCGTGACCAGATCGGACCGGACCAAGTGAAACTGCTGGAGAGCGCTGCCTGCGTTATCCTTGATGAGGAGAGGGGGGCACTGGAGGACCAGCTGTTTCCGGCGTTTGAGGCGCCCCCATCGCTGCCGCGCTTTTCGGCAGCGCTTCCGTTCGATCGGACTGCCGTTGATGTGCTGGAACGCCCTAAGGATCTTCGCTTCGACAATGGGTTCGGCGGTTTCACGCCGGATGGACGAGAATATGTCATCCACCTCGATCCTGGTGAAGCCACGCCCGCACCTTGGTGCAATGTCCTCGCCAACGATGAGTTCGGCACACTGGTCAGCGAAGCCGGTGGGGGCTTCAGTTGGTCGATCAACAGCGGTGAGAACCGCCTGACGCCCTGGACAAACGATCCCGTGTCGGACCCGCCTGTCGAGACCCTCTATCTGCGTGATGAAGAAACCGCCTCGGTCTGGACCGTGACGCCTGCGCCCACAGGGCATTCGTCGGCTTGTCAGGTGCGGCATGGAGCCGGCTACACGCGATGGACGCAGAAGTCGCACGGGCTGGACCAGGAAATGCTGGTGTTCGTTCCCTTGGAGGCTCCGGTGAAAATCGTCCGGTTGCGGCTCTGCAACCTTGAGAACCGGCACCGGCGTCTGACCTCGACCTACTATGCCGAGTGGCTGCTGGGAGCGCTCCCAAGCATCGCACGGCCCCATATCGTGTGTGATTATGATCCAGCCGCGCAGGCGCTTCTGGCCATGAATCGCTGGAATGAGGATTTCGCGGAACGGGTTGCGTTTCTCACCTCAAGCCGGCCTCCCCATGGGTACACATGCGATCGTCGCGAATTTCTCGGGCCGGAGGGCGACCCATCTGACCCGGACGCACTGCGACGCTGGGGCTTGAGCGGCAAGCTCGTGGCGGGAGGCGATCCGTGTGGCGCCTATCAGGTTCATCTGGAGCTCGCTCCTGGCGCGAGCGAGGAAGTCATCTTCGTCCTGGGGCAAGGAGCAGATCACGCCTCGGCAAGACAACTGGCACGGCGCTGGAGCTCGTCCCATGCGGCCGAGCAGGCCCTGCAAACGCTTGAGCGTCACTGGAACGGCATCTTGGGTGCTGTCGAAGTGTCCACGCCCGACCCAGCCTTCGATCTCATGGTCAATCGCTGGCTTATTTATCAGAGCCTGTCGTCGCGTGTGCTCGCCCGAACCGGTTTCTATCAGTCCAGCGGTGCAATCGGCTTTCGCGATCAGCTGCAGGACGTGCTGGCGCTGCTCCACATCGAGCCAGAACGAACCCGCGCGCATATCCTCCAATGCGCCGGGCATCAGTTCACGCAGGGCGACGTCCTCCATTGGTGGCACCCGCCCTCGGATCGAGGGGTGCGGACACGTTGTTCTGACGACCTCATTTGGCTGCCCTATGCGGTCGGCACCTATGTGCAGGCCACGGGCGATCTCACCATCCTCGATGAAGAGATTCCCTTCCTGGATGCGCCGCCGCTCAAACCTGAGGAGGAAAACCGCTACGCCCGCTTTGATGCAGCGGGCACCCTGCGGCCGCTGATTGATCATTGCGAACGGGCCCTGGAGCATGGGCTGACCGCAGGTTCCAACGGGTTGCCGCTCATGGGCGCCGGCGATTGGAATGACGGAATGGACCGATTGGGTCGCGAGGGCCGTGGCGAGAGCATCTGGCTCGCTTGGTTCGGCTCGGTCACTGCGGACCTGTTTGCCGATGTCAGCAGGCGCGCCGGACGAGGAATGAGCGCATTGCGTTGGGCCGAGCGGGCGCGGGAACTGCGAGAACGTGCCGAAGAAGCTGGATGGGACGGCGCATGGTATCGGCGCGCCTATGATGACGAAGGACATCCGCTCGGTTCGGCGACCAATGACGAGTGCCGGATTGATTCCATTTCTCAGTCCTGGGCGGCCTTTGCGGGTGCTGAACCAGAGCGCGTGCGGCAGGCATTGGACGCTGCGTGGCGGGAACTGGTGAGTTCGGAACACAAGCTGGCGCGCCTCCTCTGGCCGGCTTTCGACAAGGGCGCGCGCGATCCGGGTTATATCAAGGCCTATCCGCCGGGCATTCGCGAAAACGGGGGGCAATATTCGCATGCCGCCGCCTGGCTTGGCATGGCGTTTGCCGAACAAGGGGAGTCCGACAAGGCGTTCGCCATCTTCGATATGATCAATCCCGTTCGACGCTCCGACGAGAAGGCAAAGGCGGAACGCTATGCGCTCGAGCCCTATGTCGTCGCGGGCGATATCTCTTCCGCCGATCCCCATAGCGGGCGCGGCGGCTGGAGCTGGTATACCGGGGCAGCAGGATGGGCGTGGCGTCTAGCTGTCGAGGGCATTCTGGGCTTGAGACTTGTCGATGGCCACCTGACGATTGCACCGTCCATTCCTCCCTCGTGGGGCGGCTTCCGAGCCGTTTTGCGCGGTCCCGCCGGCACGATTTCGGTGCACGTCGACGATCCCGATCATCTGGGGCGTGGAAACGTGGAACTTACCGTCAATGGCGTGCGCCGGGGGACAGACGGTATCCCATTCCCGACAGATGGCGCTGAGATCGAAGTCAGGGCGCGACTGGCGACTTGAGAATACCGCGCCGGCCGATCCTGTGACCGCGCCTTTGTCGTGCAGCGCGGAGCAGCTGCAATCTGGCGGAGTCAGCAACGGGAAGTCCTGGCGACCAGGAAGGCAAGAGGCTTCACCGGATCGCAGGAGACAAATGGAGACGACAAATGAAAGCAGCCAGTGAACAGCGCCCGCCACTCACGATCTCGGCCTCGCCGAGGTGCTATTGCGGCGTTGTTTCGATCGAAGTCAAAGCGGGGCAAACATGAGTATTGCCGCGCAACTGCTGCTCGGCGCACTGGTGGTGGCGGTGACGATGATCGCGCAGGCGGGCTTTGTTGCCGCGGCCTTCGCCGCATCAGACCGCCTCGTGCCCCCGCGCTTTCGGAGTAGCCGGCTGGCAAGCATGCTGATGCTCGCGGCCGCAACGATCTGGATGCTGGCCGCACTGACCTTCGCGGCATGGTTGTGGGCCGGTCTGTTCCTGTGGCTCGGCGCTTTCGGCTCGCTTGAGCCGGCGCTCTATTTCGCCACCGTGTCACTCACGACATTGGGTTTTGGAGACGTCGTTCTTGCTGAGGATGTCCGGCTCCTGTCTGCGGTTGTCGCCGCCAACGGCCTGATCATGTTCGGCCTCAGTACGGCGTTCCTGATCGAATTTGTCAGCGATGTGCGCGAGGAGGAGGAAGAGCGGATCATTGAAAAGGGGCCGTAGAGGGAGGAGGGTCCGAATTTCGGAACGCCCTCACAGAACAGAATAATTTTTGCGCCACCAACACGTTTCCTCACACTGGAGAGCCGACAGCCGCCACGGGACAAAATGCGGAGGTTCTCGAGGCGAAGCCGTCACAGGCGCCCGGAACGGGCAATCGCGCGCGAGAGGCGCAGCGTATACCATAGCGCGAGGAAATAGCCGACCAGAGCGAGCAGGGGCATGCCCAGGATGCGCGGGCCGATGCTATGCTGCATGAGCAGCGACGAGGCAATGTATAGTCCGAGGGTTACGAGAGCCAGCGCAAGCCGGTTGCCCGTGCGTTCCAGACCGGCTTCGGTGCGCTCGATCTGCGGCAGATGAATCTGAAGCGCGGGATGAAACCCCTCCCGCCGGACCTCGGAAAGCCACGCCGCAGCGGCGCCTGGCAGGTCATAAACCGCAAGGCCAGCCTCAAATCTCAGTCGCGAAAGCGCTGCATGTGACGGACCCTCGGCCAGGGCCATGATTGCAGCGTTGCCCCTTTCAATGAGGGTATCGAGAACGTTCATCGCCGGGTCGAGCGTATGCAAAGCATGCTCGACAAGAAACAGGGCTCGCATGAGGACAATCAGATAATGGGGTAACAGTACAGACTCCCTGTTACCCAGCCGCGAAATACGAAGGAACAGGTCCGCCATCGACCATTGCCGCATCGGAAGCGACGCGTATTCGGTCAGGAGCTCCTCTAAGCCGTGGACGATTGCCTGCCGTTCACCGGAGATCCGTAGCAGTCCGAGTTCGACTGCCGCATCAAGCATCCAGTCGGCATCCTGATGAACAAAGGCTTGAACGAACAGCGCCAGCCGCCGCCGCGTCGCATGGTCGAGCTGGCCGGTCAGTCCGAAATCATGAAAGCAGATTGTTCCAGCGTCCATGAAGAAGAGGTTCCCGGGATGGGGATCGCCATGGAAGAAACCCAATACGAAGATCTGGTGCAGATAGATTTCTACGAGGTTGGCGGCGTAGCGAGGCCCAGAGTCGGCCAGGGCTGCATCGGAGAGCAGGCGGCCTGAGGAGAATTCCTGGACAAGCACGGTTTCGGAGATGAGGTCATCGATAACTTCGGGGACGTGGACCGTTTCCCAATCCGCAAATGCATCGGCGAAACGGCGAACGGCTCGTGCTTCGAGCCGGAAGTCGGTCTCGCGGCGCAGATTTGTCCAGATCTCATGCGCCAGGCGCACTGGCTCGAAGCGCGCGATTCTGGAGGACAGGGCGCACAGCAGGCGCAGCAGCCCTATCAGCGCGCGCATGTCACGATCGATCTGCGACCTGATCCGCGGGCGTCGCACCTTGATGATCGCTTCGCGGCCATCCGGCATTTGGGCACGGTGCACCTGCGCGATCGATGCGGCGGCGAGCGGGGTCTCGTCAAATGAACTGAACAGGTCGTGGATTGGCTTGCCGAGGCGAGTCTCGATCTCATGCCTGGCGGCAGCCTGCGGGAATGGCCTGGCGTCCGCCTGAAGCTTGCTCAGCGCCGCAATGTACCGGTCGGGCAAAAGGTCGCGGCGCAGGCTGAGCCCCTGGCCGACCTTGATAAAGGTCGGGCCCAGGCGCTCAAGGGTCGCGCGCAGCCGATCAGGCAGCGTCGAACGGTTGTCCGTGCCGCCTCGGAGTCGTTCGTAAACAGCGACGATCAGGAGACCGAACACCGCTCCACCGATGCGCAAGAACCTCGCAGCTAGCATCATCGGTGCCCGCCTCTTCGTTCGCCACCATGGCCGCCTAAACGCGCTCTTCCAAATCGGTGCGCGCAAATCTATGCTTTGCTCTGAGCAAAGGCCGCGTCCAGGTCAGATGCTCATAGACACTCGCCCAGTAGAGACCGAATGCGCCGCCGAACAACAATTCCTCGAGCGGTATTCCGACAGGCACCAGCCCCGAAAGTGCCGGCAAGTTCCAGACATGTTCGATGTAGCCCGGTGCGCTGAACCGAAGGCCAATCATGAAGATTGCGTAGAAGGCGAGGAAAAGCAGACCGCCATAGAGCGTCTTGGCGCCAAGATCCGGGCGGCACAGAACTGCGGCTCCAGCCCCGGCCGCCATGGCGATCACGGCCGGGTAGATCAGATTCCACCCCAGCGTGAGCAGCGGCAGGAAGACCAGAACCGGTACCGCCAGCGCGAGGCGATGGAACCGGTGCGGGCCATGCGGCGGAATCGGGCGTGTGACCCGCCGTGCCGCCAGATTATAGAGCACCGCGCCGATCCCGCCGATGCTGAATGAAAAGATGATGCTCTCCAGATCAAAGCCGGTCCTCTGCGCGAGATCGAAGAGGCTCGGCGGGGACCAATAAGCCGGCACGAACAGCGGCTCGCTCAAACCGAAGGGCGCGGTACCGAGCGCAGCCCGCAGCATCAGCGTCCTGTGCTCACGAAATGAGCCGTAGATGACGATAAATGCCAGGAGAAAGGCCAGTGCCCAAAATAGCCAGATGTAGTGATAGCCGGTCACGCGCGTTGCCGGAATTGCAGCGGTGCGTCTACCGGTTCGCTGCGATCGTAATCGGTGATATAGTCGCGGGTCAGGGGGACCGCGTCCCGGCGATGGGCCAGTTGCAGCTGGAACACCATCAGCGGCCCGTGGCGGAACAGCATTTCGCAGGCCGCAAGGTAAAATTCCCACATACGGCAGAAACGTTCGTCATAGAGTTCAGCCGCTTCGGCGCGCCGTGCCTGGAACCGTTCGTGCCAGTGCCTCAGCGTATCGGCATAATGCACCCGCAGGATCTCGATGTCGGTGATCCACAAGCCCGACTTTTCGACGGCTGCCACCACCTCCGACAATGCCGGGATATACCCGCCGGGGAAGATATATTTGCTGATCCAGGGATCGGCGCCTCCGGGCGGCTCCATGCGCCCGATCGAGTGGATGAGCGCAACGCCATCGGGTTTGAGTGTGCGTGCCACCGATTTGAAGAAGGTGGAATAATCCGGCGGTCCGACATGTTCGAACATTCCGACCGAGACGACCCGGTCGTAAAGACCCATCTCCTCACGATAATCCCGGAGTTCGAACCGGACCTGGCGGGAGAGGCCCGCCGCCTCGGCGCGCGCGCGTGCAGCCGCGAGCTGTTCGGTCGAGAGCGTGACGCCCGTTACATTCGCCTTCGCCGCCTGCGCAAGCTCAAGCGCGAGCCCGCCCCAGCCCGAACCGATATCGAGCACCTCGCATCCGGGCTCGAGCAGCAGCTTTGCGGCGAGATGCCGTTTCTTGGCCGCCTGTGCTTCCTCGAGCGTCTCGTCCCCGGAGGGGAAATAGGCGCAGGAATATTGGCGATCGGAATCGAGAAACAGATCATAGAGCGCGCCCGAGAGATCATAGTGATGCGCGACGTTGGCGCGCGCGCGGCGGTGATGGTTGCGCGGGCCTCGGTTGCGGCCGGTCCTCGCCCGCAGGCGCTGGATCGGATGGCGATCGAACGCCTCCAGCCCGTCGATCGCCAGATGGAGAAGGTCGTGAAGCGAGCCACGCTCCAGCGTCAGCGCGCCCTCCATATAGGCCTCTCCGAACGCGAGCGAGGGATTGAGCGCGAGGCGCAGAGGCAGCTTCGGGTCGCGCAGGCGCACGGCCACTTGGGGGCCGGGACGATGGCCGAGGAATTCATGCGATCGTCCACGATGATCGATGACGGTCAACTGCCCCGTTCGGATCATGGAGTGAAGCAACCGTGAAAGTAACGGCAAGGAACGCGCTGTTCCCGGTGACGAAACGAAGTTCTGCATCAGTGATCATCCTTCCCAGCCAAGACGAGGCCTAGTCACAGACGGCGGACGAGAGGATTCCTTACACATTCGCCGCGGCAGATCGTCAGAGGGCTTCGCGCAACTGGCGCAATCGCTCGGCATCGCTGCACTGGCAATCCAGGAACCCGTGAATGACACAGATGTGGCACATCTGTTCGAGCCGCTGTTTGAGCGCCTGGCGTGCGCGATGCAGCCGGACCGTGACATTGTTGAGCGTGATCCCGAGACTAACGGCAACCCTGTCCCGGGGCTCGCCGAGCAAATCGACACGCCAGATGACCGCGGCATATTCCGCCTTGAGTGTCGGCAGCAGCTTGTAGAGGCATTGACAGACCGCGTCGTCGATCTCCTCGTCGGGTTCGATCAGCGTTTCGGCCATATTGGCGAGCACAACGGGATCCACGCCATGCTCGCGCCGCCGCCGCGTTGCCGCCGCGCGCTGATGGTCGACGACCGTTGTCGCAAGCACCCGTCCGAGCCAGCCGCGAACCGTGCGGACATCGCGCAGATCGCCCGAGCGTTCGAGCGCTTTCAGGATGAAACGCTGCAATACTTCCTCGGCCTCGTCATGACTGTGGAGACGACGGCGCAGGAACTTGAGGAGATCACGGCGGCTTTCCACCAGCGCCCTTCTGACCGCCGCGGCCATTTCGGACGGTTCTGCTGCTTTGTGTCGTTTGTGTCGTGCGTCTTTTCCGGGGTCATCAACCATCAAGAACCTCCATTGGTTAGACGGCGGAGCGCGCCAAACATTACGCACAAATGCGAGAAGCTGTTCGCTGTAATGTTAGGCGCGAGCCATCGTCCTAACCAACGCAGGCCGGTATTATGCCGGCGGCGGGCGAGCGGCCTCGGGATCCGCTCGCCACACGGCAAGATCCCCGACGTAAAGAGGTCTTCGATGAAGTTTCTACCCGCCATCCTCACGGCCATGGCCGTTACCCTCGTCCCGGTGAGCGCCTACGCCCAATCCACACAGAGCCATACGCCAGGTATCGGCCACAGCGTCTTCATGCGCGGGACCGTTGTGCGCGCGGCGGGCAACGACCTTGTCGTCTGCATCGGTAGCGCCGATGGTGCCGAGCCCGGTCAGGAGCTGACAGTCTATCGCGTATCCGAGCATCCGCATGGGCCCAAAGGGCCACCGAGCTATCGGCGGACCGAGGTCGGTACTGTGCGGATACAGCAGATCATCGACGAGCATTTTGCAAATGCCACTGTGACGTCGGGAACGGTCGAGCGCCACGATATCGTCGAATTGCGGCGGCCCTGACACCGCCTCGGAAGGTTGCGAAGCCGGCTTGGAGAGCAGGGTCGCGATCGCGCGAATCTGACAAAGGTTGATATTGGCAAGGAGACAATCATGAACGCGGAGCCCGTCTATATTCTCGGTTTTGACGACCCGGCGGCCGGCGATGTCGCCACGGTCGGGGGCAAGAATGCGTCTCTTTCGAATATGGTGCGGACCATGCGCAGCGCCGGTCTTGCTGTCCCCGACGGGTTCGCCACGACAGCGCACGCTTTTCGCGACTATATTGATGCCAACGGCATCGAATCGTCGTTGCGTGCGCAGATTGCTGCCTTCCAGTCGGGAAGGTCGCCACTGCATGAAACAGGCGAGACGATTCGTCGCCTGTTCCTTGAAGGCGAGTTTCCGACAGCGATGGCCGAGGCGATTCGCGAGGCCTATCAACGTCTCTCACGCGCCGCAGGCGTCGATGAGCTGGGCGTGGCTGTGCGCAGCAGCGCGACGGCCGAAGACCTGCCGGATGCCAGCTTCGCCGGCCAGCAGGAGACATTCCTCAATGTTCGCGGCGAACGCGAACTCCTCGATGCCTGCCGCCGCTGCTTTGCATCGCTGTTTACCGATCGCGCGATCAGCTACCGTGAGGCGAAGAACTTCGATCATTTGAAGGTCGCTTTGTCGATCGGCGTGCAGCGCATGGTCCGTTCCGACCTCGCCGGATCCGGTGTCATGTTCTCGATCGATACGGAGACGGGCTTTCCGAGAACGGTCGTGGTCAGCGCCGCCTGGGGGCTGGGCGAGACCGTCGTTCAGGGAAGCGTGAATCCCGACAAATATCTGGTCTTCAAACCGCTGCTCGATGAGCTGCGGGTGCGCCCGATCATCGAGCGCACATTGGGCGAAAAGGAACGCAAGCTTGTCTATGCACGGGGCGGCAGCGCGCGCACCGTGCTTCGCGATACGACAAGGCGGGAGCGCGAGTCCTTTGTACTCGACGATGAAGAAGTGCTCCAGCTGGCGCGTTGGGCCATGCTCATCGAAGATCATTACGGCCGGCCAATGGACATGGAATGGGCCAAGGACGGCGAGACGGACGAATTGTTCATTGTCCAGGCCCGTCCCGAGACGGTGCAGTCCAGCCGCCAGACCGCCAGGTTGCGATCCTATCGCCTGAAGGAGAAGGGCAAGACGTTGCTCACCGGCTCGGCGATCGGTGAGG
>Ga0207903_1000146_pt1 | contig 34568 bp, 28 predicted proteins | sample MalvirmetaMSP131_FD_184234 | JGI IMG/M metagenome (GOLD analysis project Ga0207903, IMG submission 184234) | Marine viral communities from the Deep Pacific Ocean - MSP-131 (SPAdes) | ecosystem: Environmental > Aquatic > Marine > Oceanic | place: Atlantic Ocean | collected 2011-06-25
CCCACTGTGGACAACGACAGCTGAAGCACCCGGCGCCGAAAGGGCCTCATATCGGCCAGATGCTCGAGCACGCTGCTCTTTCCCGTTCCGTAAGGACCGGTCAACGCGATGTTGCGCACATCGGATTGCTCGTTGATCGCGCGGGCCAATGCCGCGACGTAGACGCCGTGTTGTGCATCGTCGTACTCGGGCGCCAGGCTACTCAATACAAGCGACGCCCCGGACGCCGGTGCGGAAATGCTGGCAGTCTCAATGGGCGTTCCAGCTCGTGTCATTCCTGGATGCTATTGGACGGCACGGACACGCCCGCTCGGCGCCCCGCTGGGCGTCATTCCAGGTCGGGTTTCATGTCGTACGTAACCCAGGAGGTGGCCGTCGCGACCTGGTCGTACAGGCTGCGCGCGGTGGTGTTGTCGGCCGCGGTGATCCACCGCACAACGTTGGCTCCCTCTGCTGCCGCACGTTCCCGCGCCGCGCGGAGCAGGCTGCCGGCCACGCCCCGGCGGCGGGCGGATGGCGCCGTGAAGAGGTCGTCGAGGTACAGGCCCGTCGCGGCGAACGACGGCCGCGCGAAGCGACGGAGGTTGGCGAGACCGAGGAGCGAACCGTCAGCCTCGGCGACGGCCACCAGGCCGATCATGCCGTGCTCGCGTTGCGACACCCATCGCCAGGTCGTCTCGACTGCGTCTGCGTCTTCTGGCAGGTGATAGAAGTCGCGATACCCGGCATAGAGGCCGCGCCACTGCGGCGCGTCGGACTCTGTCACTTCGCGGACATCGATGCTCATCGTCTCGCCTCTTCTCGTCCCGCCGTGTGCCGACAACCTAACGGTGTGCGCGCTCCGCGGCCTCCACGACGTTGGTCATCAGCAGGGCCACGGTCATCGGGCCCACGCCGCCCGGGTTCGGCGAGAGGTAGCCGGCGACCTCGGCCACGTCCGGGTGGACGTCGCCGTAGACCTTCGACTTGCCGGCCTCGGCGTCGGTCTCGCGCGTCACGCCCACATCGAGCACGGCCGCGCCGGGCTTGACGTCCTCCGCCTTCACGAGGTGCTTCACGCCGGCGCCGGCGACGATCACATCGGCCTGGCGAAGGTACGGCGCCATGTCGGGTGTGCCGGTGTGCACCTGCGTCACCGTCGCATTCACATCACGACGCGTCAGCAGCAGCCCCATCGGGCGACCGATCGTCACGCCACGGCCGACGACCACGACGTGCTTGCCGTTCAGGTCGTAGCCGTTGCGCGTGAGCAGCTCGATCACGCCCCGCGGCGTGCACGGCAGCGGCGTGGTGATCGGCTGGTTCACGTTCAGCACCAGGCGCCCGAGGTTCGTCGGGTGCAGGCCGTCCACGTCCTTGGCCGGGTCGATGCGCTCGAGGATCGCGTCGGTGTCCAGGTGCTTCGGCAGCGGCAGCTGCACGATGTAGCCGTGGCACGCGGGATCCGCGTTCAGCTCGTCGATCAGCGCCTCGACCTGCTCCTGGGTCGCATCGGCAGGCAGCTCGCGCTGGATCGAGTTCATCCCGATCGCCTCGGACTGCTTGTGCTTCATGCCCACGTAGAGCTGCGACGCCGGATCGGCGCCCACCAGCACCGTCGCGATGCCGGGCGTGACGCCCTTCTCCTTGAGCGCGGCGACGCGCTGGGCCAGTTCTTCCTTGATCGCCTTCGCGGTGGCGACGCCGTCCAGCTTCTGCGCGGTCATCTGATCCTCATCTCGGTCGGCGGATCCGCCCGAGGGCGGAAGACGATGCGGGTCGCTTCGCAGGAGACAGCCGGCGAAGCGACCCGCTCGGAGTGCGCCGACCCCTCGGCGCACTCACTGAGACGTGGGCTGAACTCACCAGGCAGAACCGTCAGCTCCACGTCGGTCGTGATCCCGCCCGAGCGACAGGCGGGACCACGAGCATCACCCGCGCATGCGGCTGCCCGTCGGGTCGTAGAACGGCTTCGGCGACACCTCGATCGAGTACCGGGTGGGGCCGACCTCCACCTCCCATGTGCCGTCGAGGGGCGTGTCGGGCGCGACGACGGCGAGGCCGACGGCGCCTCCGAGCGAGTGCCCGTAGTTGCCACTCGTCACCCGGCCGACGGCCGTACCGTCTCGATAGAGGGTCTCGTCATGCAGAAGGATCGGCTCCGGGTCGGTGATCCCGACGTAGACCACGCGGTGCTTTCGCGTGAGGTCGCCGCTGATCGCCGCGCGTCCGATGAAGTCGGCCTTCTTGTCGAGCGAGACGGTGAACCAGAGCCCGGCCGACTTCGGGTCGTCGACGGGCCCGATGTCGTGACCGAGGTGGCGGAAGCCCTTCTCGCTGCGCAGCGAGTCGAGTGCGAAGTACCCCGCGGGTCGGACGCCGAGCTCCTGCCCGGCGTCCCAGAGGGCGTCGTAGACGTTCTCGGCGAGGTCGGACGAGACGTAGATCTCGTAGCCGAGCTCGCCCGTGAAGCTCACGCGCAGCGCGTACGCGTATCCGTCCGCGATCTCGACCCAGCGTCCCGCGAGGAACGGCTGAGCCTCATCCGACCAGTCCTCCGGAGAGGCGTTCTCGAGCAGCCGGCGCGCGTTCGGTCCGTTCACCGAGATCGTCGCGTACGCGGAGGTCGCATCGAAGACGGCGGCCGCGGTTCCCGTCGCGGCGCGGCGCAGGATCGACAGCGTCTTGTCGCGTGTCGCGCTGGGGGCGACCACGAGGAACCTGTTCTCCTCGAGCCGGGTGACGGTGACGTCGAGCTCGATGCCGCCAGCCTCGTTGAGCTGAAGCGTGTACACGGCGCGATTCAGCGGCACGTCGAGGTCGGACGTGAACGTGCGCTGCACGACGTCCAGCGCGTCGGGACCCTCGACGAACACCTTCGCGAACGGGCTGAGGTCGAACAGGACGACGTTCTCGCGCGCGGCGCGGTGCTCCTCCGCGACGTGCTCGAACCAGCTGGCGCGCCGGTAGCTGTACTCGACCGGGGCCTGGGCTGGGTCGTACCAGTTCGCACGCTCACCGCCATTGATCTCGCCGAACACGGCGCCGAGAGCGGCGACGCGGTGGTGCAGCGGGGAGCGGCGCACGTTCCGGCCGGTCGACATCTGCAGGTTTGGCCAGTGCATGGCGTACAGGCGCCCGAGGCCCTCGCGGGTGCGGTCGTGCAGGTAGCGACGATTGTCCTGATGCCGCGAGAACCGACGTGCATCGACCGCCGAGGCGTCGAACTGCGGCGTGCCCGCGAGGATCCAGGCGGCCAGCTCGCGTCCGATGCCGGGCGCGAAGATGATGCCCTGCGAGTTCATGCCGGCGGCGACGAAGAGCCCTTCGACCTCGCCGGTCTCTCCGAGGAGGAAGTTCGCGTCCGGGGTGAAGCTCTCCGGCGCGTTGAGGAAGCGCTCGAAGCCGGCCCGCTGCACGGCGGGGACGGTGCGCTCGGCCTGCACGCGGACCGACTCGAAGTGCTCCCAGTCCGCGTCGAACTCGGCGAATCCGCCGCTCGAGATGTCCCTCACGGCGATGGGCTTGCCGTCCGGCTCGAAGGCGCCGACGAGGAAGCGTCCCTCTTCGTGCCGGATGTAGTAGCTCGCGTCCAGGTCGCGCAGGATCGGCAGGGTCGGCACGGACCCCTCCACCGGGTTCGTGCGCACGTGCACGTGCTCCGCGGCGTAGAGCGGCACCGAGACGTCGGCCGTGCGAGCGAGATCCCGCGTCCACAGGCCTGCCGCGAGCACGACCGTGTCGGCCTCGACGTCACCCTGCGACGTGCGCACGCCGACCGCGCGTCCGTCCTTCACGATCAGGGACTCGACGCGCACCCCCTCGCGGATCTGCACCCCGGCGGCGTGAGCCAGCTTGCCGAACGCGATCGCCGCGTATCCCGGGTTGATCGTTCCGTCCCCGGGGATCAGCAGCGCCGCCTTCACCCCGGCGGGGTTCACGAGCGGCCACTGCTCGAGCAGCTGCTTCTCGTCGAGGAAACGAGCCTCCACCCCGCCCTGCTGTGCAACGTTGAGCTGGTAGTGAAGTTCGTCGACACGGCCGTCGGTGCGGGCCATCGAGAGCGACCCGCACTCCACCCAGTTGAGGTCGACGCCGGCGAGATCGCCCAGCCGCGTGTAGAAGTCTCGGCTGTACTTCGACAGCTGCGTGAGCGTCGTCGACGCGCGCGCGCCGTTGACGAGCCCGGCGGCATGCCACGTGGTGCCGCTGCCCAGCACGTTCGCCTCGAGCAGGAGCACGTCCTTCTCCCCGGCCTCCGCAAGGTGATGCGCGATGCTCGTGCCGACCACGCCGCCGCCGACGATGACGACGCGTGCGCGCGCCGGCAGCGGACCGTGCGCCGAGTCAGTGAATGCGGCCGCGCTGATGGTGCGGTCGACCATGCGTTCCATGAGAACTCCTTTGCTTGCAGACAGCAGCCGATTGCTCAGCTGAAGACGACGGTGCGGCGGCCGGTGACGATGATCCGGCGCTCGGCGTGCCACGCGACGGCGCGAGCGAGTGCGGCGCGCTCGGCCTGCCGGCCCGCGACGACGAGGTCCTCGGGGGTGGCGCGGTGATCGACCCGGAACACCTCCTGCTCGATGATCGGGCCCTCGTCCAGGTCCGCCGTGGCGTAGTGCGCCGAGGCGCCGACGAACTTCACGCCGCGGTCCCACGCCTGGTGGTAGGGACGCGCGCCCTTGAAGCCGGGCAGGAACGAGTGGTGGATGTTGATCACTCGCTGCGGCAGTCGAGCGCACAGGTCATCGCTGAGGATCTGCATGTACCGGGCCATGACGATCAGCTCCGCGTCGAGCTCGTCGATGAGGCCCAGCAGCGTCGCTTCGGCGGCCGGCTTCGTCTCCGGGGCGACGGGGATCAGATGGAACGGGATGCCCTGCTGCTCCGCGATGGGCCGCAGGTCGTCGTGATTGCCGACGATCGCGACGATGTCGATGTTCAGCTGCCCGTCATGCCACTGCTCCAGGAGCTCGTTGAGGCAGTGCGTCGTCTTGGAGACCATCACGATGGTCCGCGTCGGCTCGGCCGCGTCGTCCAGCCGCCAGGTCATGCCGAGCTGCCCGGCCAGGGAATCGAAGCCGGTCCGCAGCTGGTCGACGGTCACCGTGGCGGGGTGCGTCGCCTCGATGCGCAGATAGAAGCGCTCGGCGCGGGCGTCGTTGAACTGCTGGCTGTCGGTGATGTTGCATCCGTGCTCTGCGAGAAACCCCGTCACCGCGTGGACGATCCCCAGCTGGTCTGCACACTCGAGTGTCAGCACGATCCTCGACTCGACGCCTTCGACGGCCATCTGTCACCTCTCTCACGGGTCAGTTGGCACCAAAGTAGGAGAGTCGGCCTTGTCAGAGAATCCGCCTGCAGAACAATTTCCACCTGATCTTCGTACTGTGAAACAGGATCGTCTGTGCGCCTCACCGCGATACTGTTCAGGTCTCGTCAGGCCTGAACCGCGGCCCCGGCTTCCCGAACCGCCTGCGGAGGACGCTATGAACCACCCGGATGACGGTCCCTTCGACCGCCGGGCGTCCGGCGCGTTCGAGGCGCGGGTGTCGTCGGACGGCGAGGTGCACGCCGCCCCGCAGTCCACGACCGCTTCCGCCGCGCTGCCCGCCGAGCTGGTCGACCTCGCACTCGGCTTCCTCGCCGAGGGCCTCACCCGCGTCGAGTTCCTGTGGGCGGGAGATGGGACGTCCCGGCTGCTGGGCGTGACGATCCAGAAGTCGACTCGGGGCGACGACGAGGCCGCTCACGTGTCCGCGCACCGCGTGGACGTGCTCCCGCTGGGCCTCACGAGGCGGGAGCTCGACATCGCCACCCTGCTGGTCGGCGGCCTCTCGAACGCCGACATCGCGGAGGCCCTCGGCGTGAGCGGCCGCACCGTCACGACCCACGTCGACCACATCATGCGGAAGTTCGCCGTCTCCAGCCGGTCCGCGGTGGCGACGGCCGCCCTCGACATGGGCCTCACGGTGCTCCCGTTCCTCAGCCCCGCCGCCGACTTCGAGCGCCTCCGCGTCGGGCGGATGGTGCGGTCGGCCGGCCAGCGCGCGCGCCGCCGGCCCCACGGCGTGCGCATCTCGCTCACCGCTCCGCCTCTGCGTATCGGCGCCCTCATTCCCCTGCAGGGACGGGCTCACCACGATGCCGTCGAGATGCTCAACGGAGCGACCCTGGCGCTCGAGGAGATCAACCGGCGCGGCGGCGTGCAGGGACGCGAGCTGCGCATGGATGTTGCCGAGGTCGACGCCGACGACAGCCACAGCATCCGCCAGGCCATGGAGCGGCTGCTCCGCCAGGCTCCCGCTGCCATCACCTCCGGGTATCTCGCCGACCAGCCGACGGCGCTCGAGGCCGCGAGCAGCGAGGGCATGCCATTCCTCCACGCCTCCGCGTCGGTGCGCCTCGCGCGCCTGGTCGCGGGCGACGAGAACCGCTTCCGCGGCGCATTCCAGTTCAGCCCCAACGACTCCGACTACGCCCCCAGCTACATCTCGTTCCTCACAGAGCTGCGCGATTCGGGGCAGTGGGTGCCGTCATCGTCACGGATCGCCATCGTGCACCAGTCCCGATGGGAGATCGTGGATCTCGGCATCCGCGCGGCCCAGCAAGTCGCCGCCGCGGCAGGCTGGGAGCTGGAGACGATCCCGGTGAGGGACCGACTCGACCCCGACGACTCGTGGGCCGAAGCGGCGCAAACCGCGCAGCGATCGCACCTCGCCGCCGTGATGATCGGCAGCTACTTCCCGTCCGACAACGCCCAGTTCATTCGGGCGTTCCAGACCGCGCCGGGCGAAGCGCTCATCTACTCCAGCTACGCGCCGTCAGTGCCGATCTTCCACGCGATGCTCCGCGACGCCGCCGAGGGCGTCCTCTGGGCGACGACGACGGGCACGTACTCGGACAGCGTAGGTATCGCCTTCGCCCGCCGGTATGAGCAGCGCTTCAGCAGAGCGCCGGGGCGCTCCCACGCGGGGATCGCCTACGACCGGATCCACATCCTCGCCCAGGCATGGGGGCAGGTTGAGAACCCGCACGACTTCGACGACGTGAGCGCGCGACTGCTGGAGACCCGCTACCGCGGCGTCAACGGGGCGTATACGTTCGACACCTCCGGTCACAGCACGCGCAGCCTCGGCCAGACATCGGCCGACCCGTCCCTGGCACAGGCGCACGCGACGTTCCAGATCCAGGGCGGGCGAGACATCCTGATCTCGCCGCAGCCGTACGCCTCGGGGCGATTCCGACCGCCGCCGTGGACCTCAGCGGGCCGGCCGCGCGCCTGATATGGCACTCGTCAGCGGCCGATGCCGCGTCGCCACTCCGCCATGACCTCCGGGTCGACGTCGAGGTTGCTGTGCACGACCCGCACCGTCGCCGATCCGTCCGCGAGCGCCACCGAGAAGGCCCGTCGCACCCCGGCGAGCTCGACGGTCTGATCTGTCACCGCGAACACCCGCTGGTCGACATCGTCGTGGACGAAGCTCCACACCACACCCTGCCCGGGGTCGATCAACGCGATCCCAATCTCCCAGGCCAGCACGCACTGGCCCCCGTCCGCCCGGGGATGGAAACGCACCGCGTGCGCATCGAACCCGGCGCGTCCCGTGCGGTCCAGCCGCGGAATCGTCCCGGCCACATCCAGCCGGGGCCCCTCGCGGTGCCCGAGGACGAGCTCATGCGCCGACGCCCCGACCGCGGCCAGCCAGTCCTCCGTCGCGTACGTGTCCACGAACGCCGACGCGCCCAGCTCCACTCGCGTCTCGTCGACGCCGTCCGGCGTGCTCAGCGACAGAACACCATCCCGTCCGAGCGAGAGCTCTCCCCAGCCCGGGTTCCAGGTGTCACCCTTCCACAGCGCCGTTCCATTGGTCATGCTCACATCCTTCACGTTCTTCGATCCGCGCGTCGAGGGCCGGTGCATGCCCCCGTGGAGACATGCACCGGCCCTCGAACCGATGACGACGTCAGCGCGAGGCGCGCGCCCGCTCCGTGGCGGCCACGTCGACCTGCAGGTCGTCGGTCAGGACGACGCCGTAGTCGCTCTCGGCACGCGAACGCGTCACGAGCTCGTTGCGGACGTCCTGGGCGACGAGCTCGGCGTCGCGCTCGAGCGGGTCGCCCCAGCCGCCACCGCCACCGCTCTCGAACACGAACGACTCGCCGGCCTTGAACTGGATGCCGCCGAGCATCTGCGGGAGCCAGTTGCCCTCGTCGTCCAGACCGCCGACGGTCTCGAGCGAGCCGTCGACCTTGCGGCGCAGCTGCTTCTGTCGGCTGCCGAATCCGCCGCCGTTCGTGCCGGGCGATCCTTCGCGGGTGCGCGACGACTCCATCGTGATGATCTGGCCGTCACCGACGAACTGCACCTCCATGCGCACGCCGGCGCCGCCGCGGTACTTGCCCGCACCGGAGGAGTCCTCGATCATCTCGAACGAGTTGTAGCGCAACGGGAACAGCATCTCTGCCGTCTCGGCGGGCAGGTTCTGGCAGTTGCCCAGCGGGTCCATCGTGACGTGCATGCCGTCGTTGAACGGCGTGCCGCCCCAGCCGCCAGCGGGCAGGTCGGAGAACACGTGGTTCTCACGGGTCTCCGGGTCCATCACGCTCGCGGTGAACCAGTTGGCGTCGGCGTAGGTCGACGCCACGCTGCGCTCGGGGATCGCCTTGGCGATCGCCGACCAGATCCCGCCGGTGACCTTCGAGGACGCGGCGGTGGTGCAGCCGAGCGTCGGTGCCGGCCAGATCGGGTTGAGCCAGGTCCCCTCGGGGATCGTGAAGTCGATCTGGCGGTACATGCCGGCGTTGGCCGGAGCGTGCGGGTCGAGGAAGAACTTCAGCGAGTAGTAGATCGCCGAGGCGGTGTTGGCCAGGGGCGAGTTGATCGGCCCGAGCACCTGCCGGTCGGATCCGGTCAGGTCGACGTGGACGCGGTCCCCGTTGACCTCGAGCTTGACCTTGATGCGCACCGGCTCATCGCTGTACCCGTCGCTGTCGATGTAGTCCTCGCCCTCGTACACACCGTCGGGGATCTGCTCGATCGCCTTCTGGGTACGGCGCTGCGTGTAGTCGAGGATCTCGCGCATGCCCTCGCGCATGACCTCGACGCCATAGCGGTTGGCCAGACGGCGCATCTCGTCGCGGCAGGCCCACAGTGCGGCCAGCTGCGCCTGCACGTCGCCCTCGATGTACTGCGGGGTGCGGGTGCCGTTCTTGATGATGTCCATCAGGTCGCGGTTCACGACGCCGCCCGCCACCAGCTTCACCGGCGGAAGACGGAATCCCTCGCCCGCGATGTGCGTGTCCATCGTCTGGCCCACATCGGTCCAGTGCGCACGGCTGACGGCGTAGGCCACGAGCTCGTCGTTGTGGTAGATCGGCGTGGTGAGGGTGACATCCGGGGTGTGGGTGCCGCCGAGGTACGGGTCGTTCAGCACGACGACGTCGCCGTCCTGGAGCGTCTCGCGCGGGAACTTGGCCAGCGACGCCCGGGCGCTGTAGTGCATGGCGGCGATGTGCACGGGGCAGTTTGCCGTCTGTCCGATGAGCTCGACGTCGGGGTCGAACACGGCGCTCGAGAAGTCGACCATGTCGTAGATGATCGGCGAGAAGGACGCCTTCTGCAGCACCTGGGACATTCGCTCACACGCGTAGTCGAAGCCTCGGCGCAGCACCTCGAAGGTGACCGGGTCCAGCTTGCGGTCCAGAGTCGTTTCGGTCATGGCTCAGTTCTCCTTGCTCTCGACGATGATGTTGCCGAACTGGTCGACGTGAGCCTTGGCCTCCGGCGGGATGACGACCCCGCCGTGGTCCTGCTCGATGATGGCGGGCCCGTCGACCTGGAGCCCGATGCTGGTGGAGGCGGGGTCGTAGACGTCGATCTCGACGAACTGACCACCGAAGTACGCCTGACGCTTCTTCGGCTTGCCTTCGCCACTGGTGGCGGCACCGGCCATGGCGGAGGCCGCCGGCTTGTGCGTGACGCCGACCGCGGTGATGCGCAGGTTGACGACGGCGACAGGGAACTCCTCCGAGTAGACGCCGTACTCCTGCTCGTGCGCCACGTAGAACGCCTTCTTGATCTCCTCGAGTGAGGCCTCCGTGAGCTCGCCGTCGGGCAGCGGGGTGGTGACCTCGTATGACTGTCCGATGTAGCGCATCGCCGCGAAGCGATCCACTGTCACCGACTCGGAGTTCGCCCCGTCGCTTGCGAGCAGCTCGCGGGCGTGCTCCTCGAGCTCGTTGAGCGCCGTGTTGAACGCCGCCATGTCGACCTCGGCCAGCGGGTGGTAGAAGGTCGAGTCGAGGTCGTGCCGGACGTCCATGGTGATGGCGCCGAACGCGCAGGCGACACCGCCGTAGGGCGGGACGACGACCTTCTCGACGCCCGCGCCACGAGCGGTCTCGAACGCGCTGAGGCCGCCGGCGCCACCGAACGCGACCATCGCGTGGTCACGCGGGTCGCGGCCGCGGTCACTGGAGACCATGCGGATCGCGCCGGCCATGTTCTCGCAGAGGATCGCGAGGATGCCCTCGGCGCACTCGTGGATCGTCATGCCGAGCGGCTCCGCGACGGTCGCGATCGCCTTCTCGGCCGCCGCGATGTCGAGGGTGAACTTCCCGCTGAGGTCGGGGCTGATGCGCCCGAGCACGAGGTTGGCGTCCGTGACGGTGGGCTTGTCGCCCCCGCGCCCGTAACAGGCGGGGCCGGGAACGGCCCCGGCGCTCTGCGGCCCGACGCGCAGCGAGCCGCCCGAGTCGATCCACGCGATCGATCCGCCGCCGGCGCCGATGCTGCGGATGTCCAGCATCGGCACGATGACGGGCATCTCCCACTCGAGCTCGTACTCGTCGGTGACCAGACCGCGACCGTTCTCCATGAGCGCCGCCTCGAAGCTGGTGCCGCCCACGTCGGTGACGATCAGGTTCGGCGAGTCGAGCAGGGTGGCGAGGTACGCGCCTGCGGCGACGCCGCCGGCCGGACCCGACTCGATCAGCTCCTCCGGGTGCTCCTTCGCGTTGGCCGCGCTCATCATGCCGCCGTTGCTCTTCACGATGTAGAGCGGCGCCGTCGAGCCCTCCTCCGCGAGCTTCGTCTCGAGGCGGGTCATGTAGTCGCCGACGACGGGCATCATGGCGGCGCGGATGGCCGTCGTGACGAACCGGCCGAGCTCGCGCACCTTGGGTCGCGTCTCCGAGGACAGCGCGATCGTGGCATCCGGGATGACCTCCAGGATGATGTCGCGGGCGCGGCGCTCGTGCGCGCCGCTGTTGTAGGCGTTGATGAACGCGATGGCGATGTTGCGGATGCCGCGGTCGCGGATCTCTTCCGCCTTCGCGCGCAGGTCCGCCTCGTCCAGCGGCTTCACGACAGCGCCGTCGGAGCCGAGCTTCTCGGAGACCGCGTAGCGGTTGGCGCGGCTGATGAGCGGCCGCGGCTTCACCTGGTACGGGTCGTAGAGCGCCTGGCGACGCTGCCGGCCGATCTCCAGGACGTCGCGGAACCCGGCCGTGGTGATGAGCGCCGGCTCCGGGTACTTGCGCTCGATGAGAGCGTTGGTCGCGACCGTCGTGCCGTGCACGATGGTCGAGATCTCGTGGGGGGCGATCCCCGCTCTGCGCAGCGCGTTCAGCACGCCGAGCGACAGATCCTCAGGGGTCGAGAGCACCTTCGCGGTACGGACGCCGGCGGCCGTGGGGTTCGACTCGTCGAGCGCGTACAAGTCCGTGAAGGTGCCGCCGATGTCGACTCCGATGCGAAACATACATCTTCTCCATTGATCGCGGAGAGGGTGGACCAGCGTCCACGCCGGGACGGGTCGACCGCGGCGCACCTCTCCGAGCACTTGCATGAAAGCTAGGAGCGGGCCGATCCGCGGGCATCGGTCGAATTACGTATGCCGCGTAAAGCCGTGGTTACGTTCTCGTCACCGCACGTTCCGGTCGGACGTCTCGATGCCGTCCCGGTCGCGTGACGTCTGCACCCCGGCGACGATGCCCAGTGCGTCGAGCATGGTCCACAGCTCGGCGCGCGCGGGGAACCGCTGCAGATCCATGTCGAGCAGGCCACCGAGCTCCTGCATCCGTGCTTTGAGCGTGTGCCGGTGCACCCCGATCTCGCGCGCGGCCGGATCCCACTGGGCGTTCCGGGCGAGCCAGATCGCGGCGTCGGCGAGCAGGCGACGACCATCGGTCCGCTCGACGACCGGCGCGAGCCGCGCCTGCGCGACCTCTCGCACCGACGACGCGGCGAGCAGCCCGGAGACGCTCGTCCGGAGCACGTCCCGGAAGGTGCGGACGGTACCCGGCGGCGCGGCCTCCAGGGATCGCACGGCCTGCAGGACGCCGGCGTCCAGCGCCGCCCAGCCGACCTCCTCTGAGAAGCCCGCTCGCGTGCGGCCCGCCTCGATCTGAGAGCGAACCGCTGCCCAACGGCGCACGTCGACGAGGAACAGGATCCGGTCCCCGTGCTGCACGTGGAACGTGCGATGGGCCGGATCCGCGGCCTGCTGGGCGAGGCTCGACTGGAGCGCATCGTCCGTATCCCCGGCGTCGAAGGCGACCACGTGGAAGCGGCGCTCCGGCAGGCCGGCGGGAAGCCCCGCGATCGCACTGCGCACGATGTCCATGCGGCCGTCCCGGAGCAGGACGAACAGCTCCGCGAGCAGCGCCTGGACGCTCTCGCGCACGTCCTCCATGTGCACGAGCGACACCTCCGCCAGCGCGATCAGCGTCGTCAGGGCCGAGCGCTCGGCCTCGTCGAAGATCGTGTCGCGCTCGGCGACGAGCACTCCGCGCAGCCGCTCGCCCCGGCCGAGGGTGTGCATCACCAGCACAGTGCCGTCGTCCTCCAACTGAAGGCTCGCCCGCCGGCGCCCGCGAAGCACGCGCCGCGCCTCCTGAGCGACCGGCTGCGGCAGCGTGCCGGTGCCGCCCCGTGGCCGCACGATGGGAACGAGGTCTCGGTCGAGGATCGAGACCTTCGCGCGAAGAAGGCGCGCAGCACGCTCGACCGCATCCGCAAGCCCTCCGGCCCCGATCGCCGCGCTGGAGATCGCCGCTTGGGCGCTCAGGGCCCACTCCAGCCGGGCGCGGGCCGCCGCCTGCTGGCGATCGGCGACCCACCGTCCGATCGCGATGAACGGCGTGCCGTAGGCGACCTCCAGCAGCGGCAGCCCGACGCCCTCGCACGCGGTGACGAGCTCGGCAGGAGTACCGGCGCGGAACACCTCGGTCCCGAAGCCCACCGCCGCGACCCCCGCGCGCGCGAGGCGAGCGACGAACGCCTCGTATTGCGCCGGGCCCCAGTCGTCGGTGAACTGCCGACCGGTCGTCAGCAGCAGCTGGCCGGCTTCGGTGAACGGCGTCGGGTCCTCCAGATCGGACGCATGGGCCCATGAGAGCTCGACGTCCTCCTCGTGCGAGACCAGCAGGTCGATGCCGAACCCGGCCCCGACCAGCTCCAGGAGAGTCGCGCTCATCGCCCCAGCGTAAGCCTTGCCCGCCAAACTGGCACAGGTTCGCGCAAGAACGCCACTCTGGCGCTGTACCGCCCGGCCGACATCGGGCTAGCTTCGCCTCACACTCGACAGGAGGCTCGCCCATGCCCGCACGTTCCCCGCACGCCACGACTCAGATCCAGGGTGGCCCCGAGCTGCCTCAGCGACGACTGCTGGCCACATCGATCCCCGGACCGCGATCGAAGGAACTGCTCGCCCGCAAGACCTCCGCAGTGGCCGGCGGCGTCGGCATCTCCGTGCCGGTGTTCGCCGTCGCCGCGGGCGGCGGCGTGATCGTCGATGTCGACGGCAACAGCCTCATCGACCTCGGATCGGGAATCGCGGTGACCACGGTCGGCAACGCCGCGCCGGAGGTGGTCGCAGCGGTGTCGGCGCAGGCGGCGAGCTTCACGCACACCTGCTTCATGATCACCGGATACGAGGGCTACGTCGCGGTTGCCGAGACGCTCAACCGTCTCACCCCTGGCGACCACGACAAGCGGACGGCGCTGTTCAACTCCGGATCGGAGGCAGTGGAGAACGCCATCAAGATCGCCCGCGCTCACACCGGCCGCCAGGCGGTGGTCGCGTTCGATCACGCGTATCACGGCCGCACCAACCTCACGATGGCCCTCACCGCGAAGGTGCACCCGTACAAGAACGGGTTCGGTCCGTTCGCGCCCGAGGTCTACCGCGCGCCGCTCTCGTACCCGTACCGCGACGGGGGGCTCTCCGGCGCGGAGGCCGCGCGCCGGGCGATCACCATGATCGAGAAGCAGGTCGGCGCCGCCAACCTCGCCGCGATCATCATCGAACCGATCCAGGGCGAGGGTGGCTTCATCGTCCCCGCCGAGGGGTTCCTGCCCGCCCTGTCGCGCTGGGCCGCCGACAACGGCGTCGTGTTCATCGCCGACGAGGTGCAGACGGGCTTCGCCCGCACCGGCGCGATGTTCGCCAGCGACCACGAAGGCCTCGTCCCCGACCTCGTCGCCACCGCCAAGGGCATCGCCGGCGGCCTGCCACTGTCGGCCGTCACCGGCCGGGCAGAGATCATGGACGCCGTCCACGTCGGCGGGCTCGGCGGCACCTATGGCGGCAATCCCGTCGCAGTGGCCGCGGCGCTGGCCTCCCTGGACCTGTTCGAGAACGGCGGGCTCGTCGAGCGCGCCCAGCAGATCGGTGCGATCCTCCGCGAGCGGCTCGACGCGCTGCGCGACGGCGACCCGCGCGTCGGCGACGTCCGAGGTCGCGGCGCCATGGTCGCCATCGAGCTCGTCGACCCCGCCACCGGCGATCCGGACGCCGCACTCACCGCACGGATCGCGGCGTATGCGCACGCTCGGGGCGTCGTGCTGCTCACGGCCGGCACGTTCGGCAACGTGCTCCGCTTCCTGCCGCCGCTCAGCATCGGCGACGAACTGCTGCGCGAGGGCCTGAGCGTCGTCGCCGAGGCTCTGGAGACGATGTGAGCACCCCACTCGCCCACGCCACCCGCACCCCGCTCGAGGACGCGCACGCGCAGCTCGCCGCCGCCGTGGCCCACCTCGGCTACGGCGAAGGCCTGCACCGGATGCTCGCCACCGCGCGGCGGGAGCTGACCGTCAGCGTGCCGCTGCGACGGGACGACGGATCGGTCGCCGTCTACGTCGGCCACCGCGTCCAGCACAACCTGTCGCGCGGGCCCGCCAAGGGCGGCCTGCGCTTCAGCCCCGCCGTCGACCTCGATGAGGTCCGCGCGCTCGCGATGTGGATGACCTGGAAGTGCGCGCTCGTGGACGTGCCCTACGGCGGCGCGAAAGGCGGGATCGCCATCGACCCGCGCACCCACTCGACGGCAGAGCTCGAGCGGGTCACGCGCCGCTACACGAGCGAGATCCTGCCGATCATCGGGCCCGACATCGACATCCCCGCACCCGACATCGGCACCGACGAGCAGACCATGGCGTGGATGATGGACACCTACTCGGTCAACGTCGGCCACACGGTCCCGGGGGTAGTCACGGGCAAGCCGATCAGCCTCGGCGGCTCTCTCGGTCGTGCCAGCTCCACCTCCCGGGGCGTCGCCCACGTATCGATCCTGGCGCTGCGCCACCGGCGCATCCGCGTCGACCAGGCGACGGCCGTGGTGCAGGGGTTCGGCAAGGTCGGCCGCGACGCCGCACGCTTCCTCGCCGAGGCCGGCATCCGGGTGCAGGCCGTCAGCGACGTGGACGGCGCCGTGTACTCCAGCACCGGGCTCGACGTGCCCGCGCTGATCCGGCACGCGGAGCGCACCGGCAGCGTCGTCGGGTTCCCCGATGCCGAACCGCTCGACCCTGCCGAGCTGCTGCTGCTCGACGTCGACCTTCTCGTGCCGGCAGCGATCGAAGGCGTCATCACCGCCGAGAACGCGTCACAGGTGAAGGCCCGTGTCATCGTCGAGGGCGCCAACGGGCCCACGACCCAGGATGCCGACGCGATCCTCGCCGAACGCGACGTGTTCGTCGTCCCGGACATCCTCGCCAACTCCGGCGGCGTGATCGTGTCCTACTTCGAATGGGTGCAGGCGAACCAGGCGTACCGGTGGACCGAGGACGAGGTCACCCTGCGCCTGTCGGAGAGGATCACCGCGGCGTGGAACGCCGTGCTCGCATACGCCGAGCGCCGCTCGCTCACGCTGCGACAGGCGGCCACCGCTCTCGCCGTCGAGCGCGTCACCGAGGCGCACCGGCTGCGCGGTCTGTACCCCTGATCGTCACCCGAGAAAGAGGTGAGGGCCGGGACGCTCGGAGGAGGCGTCCCGGCCCTCACGTCGTTCCTGTGGCTACGCCATCGCCTGCTCGTCGACGTGCACGTCCTCGGTGACGCTGAGGACCCGGGGCGGCCACACGGTGGACGTGATCCAGAATCCGCCGCCGGCGAGCACGAAGGTGATGATCGGCGCCAGCTGCGCGAGAACCGGGATCGCCTCCTGCTCGGTGAGCCAGATGCCGATCGCCGACGACACCAGCCACACGAGTGCGCCCGGAGCGATGGCGGAGAGGTGATCGCGCCGCACCTCCGGGAGGCCGGACGTATCGCGCTTGGAGCGCAGGATGTAGACCAGCGCGATCGCGACCCACGCGGTGACGAAGACGCCCTGCCAGGCGAGAGCCACGAGGATCCATGAGAGCACGTTCGTCAGCATGACGAGGTACGCGATCGCGCTGGTCACGATCACCCACACCCATCGAGGCAGCGCGAGCCGGAAGATCCTGGTCGCGAAGGCATCGAGATTCGTCGAGCTGAGGTAGTAGCTGGCCGTGTTGATGCGCGTCTGGGAGACGACGATGACCAGCAGACCGACCACGCCCAGCGCCTGGATGATCGCGTTGACGACGCCCGTCTCGGTGCCCTCCGTGCCCCACGCAGCGGTCAGATAGATGCCGATCAGACCGTTGAACGCGAACGTGAAGATGTAGAACACCCAGCCGAAGGACACGTGCGCGTGGAACTTCTCGTCCTTCTTCTTGCCGAGCCGCGCGTAGTCGAACGTGTACATCATCATGATGTACACGCCCATGTACACCAGGAACGTGGTCAGCCAGCCCGGCACGGGGCCGCTCTCCGCGGGGGCGGCCGGCCACTCGACCTGGGCGCCAGGGTGCGCGACGATCGTCACGATGACGGCGGCGATGAGCCCGAGGAAGTAGATCGGCAGCAGGTAGCCGTTGAGGCGGTCCAGCCAGTTGTGGATGCCGCCGATGACCAGCGGCAGGATGTACACGACGACCGCCAGGTACCAGAGGTTGATGTCGCCGCCGAAGAACTGCTGGAACGCCACGGCGATGATCGAGCCCTCGAACACGATGTAGTAGATGGCCGTGGCGGCGAAGATGAGCGTCGCGAGGGCCGAGCCCACGATCCCGAAGAGGGATCGCGAGAACAGCTCAACCGTGAGCCCGGTTCGTGCGCCGTACTTCGACAGGACCGCGTTGATGATGCCGTAGACGGCGATCGACAACGCCATGCCGATGATCGTGTCGGTGACGCCGACGAGGTTCGCCGAGGCGACCGCGATGTACAGCCAGAACATCGCTGAGAACAGCGCCCACCATGCCATGGCGAGAGACCATCTGCCGACGCGTTGTGTGGCGGGGAGAACGTAGTCCGAATAGCTCACTGAAACTCCTTGGGACAGGACACGGAGAGGTGCGTGTGGCATCCCTGTAAAGCGCGCACGTCGGCAGAGGTGCCACGGGTCTCGGCACCGATGCGAACGCTCATCTCCGTCGATGGATGAGTGCGGGTCCACGCTCATACCGGGGTTCGAGCCCTTCTTCCGGCCGGGTAGCTCTGAGCGCTTGGAGACAAGCTAGGGCCGCGTCGAATGCGGCGGCATCGGTCGAACTACGTACGAAACGTAAAGGCCTCGTTACGGTCTCGTCACCGTCCGTTCCCGGTCACGTGCCCGCGATCACGCCCGCGGCGACGCGCCTCGCGGCGCGATCCGTCATCCGCGCAGCGACTCCCAGGCCTGATACGCCACCCAGAGGGCGGAGAGGTCCGCCGACTTGCTGGTGCTGAGCCCGGTGACCTCCTCGATGCGCTTCAGGCGATACGACAGGGTCTGACGGTGGATGCCGAGCTCATGAGCGGTGACCTGCCAGCTGCGGTCATGACGGAGGTAGGCGAAGAGCGTCTCACGCAGGTTGGTCGCGGACGCCGACTCCTCGAGCAGGCCGCCCAGCACACCGGCGACGATCTCCTCCGCCTCCCTCCGAGAGCGCGTGAGCACCGAGATCCGCGCTCCTTCGAACTCGACCCACGACCTATCCGAGAGATGCGCACCGGCGAGGGTCTTCGCCGCCTCGTCCGCGGCGACGCGCACGTCCGCGTAGCTGGTGAACGTCGAGGAGACGCCGAATCTGACATCGCCGGTCTCGGCCAGCGCCCGGATCTCGGGGACGGCCTCGATCGGGACTAGCACGAGATGGCCCGTGCTGCCGGCGCCCACGACGACGGGCAGCCCGCGCAGCGCCGCTGTGCGGGCGACACGGTCCGCCTCCGCCGACGAGAACGCGGCGACCTGATAACCATCCGATGCGTGATGCGGCGCGAGCAGGATGTCGAGACTGCGCGGGGTGACGCCACTGAGCAGCGACCTCATCGCCTGCTCGCTCGACTCACGCCGACGCTCTGCCGCGTGCAGGATCCTCCCCACCGCGACTTCGAGGACCTTCATCAGGTGCACCAGCAGGAAGCTGTCCAGCTCCTCCCTGGGATGCTCGGTGATGATCAGGCTCGCCGGGTGCGCGCCCCGCAGCGGGTAGCTGCGAGCGGCGTCGTTCTCACGTCCGCCGCCGGGGATACCCGCATCGATGACGGTGACACCGGTCGTGGGCTCCTCGATGCGGATCCCGACGCCCAGCAACGTGGCGAGATCCCCTGCGAGCCGGTCGACGTCGTCGTCGTCGGCGTTCGCGGCGAGGTGGTACAGCTTGCTGAGCTTGAGGACCATCAGCGTCTGCGACGACGTGTTGGCGGCAGCCACGTGGCGCGCGACGACCGCATACGGGGTGTGCGGCGCGGCGAGCAGCACCGGGAAGCCACGCTCATCCGCCTCCGCGAGCATCGCATCGGTCAGCGGGGGCGCGGTCTCCTCATGGTCGCCGACGATCAGCCCAGCGAGGCCGCCGTCATCCAGGCTGCGGATGAACGCGACCTGCTCGTCCGCGTCCAGCGGCACGCACAGGCCGACGGTCATGAGCAGCTCATGGGGGCCGAGCCAGCGCGCCGGATCCGGCAGCTCGCAGCTGTGCGCCCAGAGGACCTCTCGCGCCAGGCCGTCGCGGCCCGCGAGCAGGCTGACATCGAGGCTCACCGTCGAGAGGATGTCGTCGACGGTGAGGATCCCCTGCGAGTCGGTCATGCACGCATCGTAGCGATCATCTTTCAGACGAGCGTACGAATGGTGCGGTTCGATTCGTATCGGTGTCCAGTTGCCGCGTGGTGGACGACACCGAGACGCTGGCCGTGCGATCGCAGCTGACGCCGATGCTGAGGAGGCCATCCATGGTGGATCACCCCGTTCGCGTCCACGGACATCGGGGGAGCCCGTGAGCAACGTCGGGCTCCTCTACTCGGCCGCCGCGCTCATCATCAATGGGCTCGTGCTACTCGGCGTCGTATCCGGCAGGGCCGCAGCCTCGTTCAATCTGTTCGTCGGCAGCATGCAGGTCATCTTCCCGACCGTGGCGCTCATCCAGGCCGCTGGCGACGCCGACGCCATCCTCAGCGCGTCGTCCGTGTACCTTTTCGGCTTCACCTATCTCTATGTCGGCCTCAACGCGCTCACGGGCGCGAGCGGTGAGGGCCTCGGCTGGTTCTCCCTCTTCGTGACGACCTGCGCCGTGGTGTTCAGCCTGCTCGAGTTCCTCTCCGGCGGATTTGTCTATGCCGTCCTCTGGCTCTTCTGGGGCACGCTGTGGTTCCTGTTCTTCCTGATGCTCGCGATCCAGACCAAGGGGATCGATCGCTTCAGCGGATGGTTCACGCTCCTGCTCGGCATCTTCACCGTCGGCGTGCCGGGATTCCTCGAACTGGCGGGAGGCCTCCCCGACACCCCGCTCACCGGCAGTATCGCGCTCGGCGTCGGCCTCATCCTGCTGCTCGTGTCCTGGGTTCTCGGGCGAGCGAAGCGACCTGATGACGCGGCACACACCGCCACCGCGTGAACTGCGCGCCGTGACCAGTCGACTCGCGCTCTATCTTGGCTATGCCTCAGGATGAATCTCCAACAAGGTTCGTCCTTCAGTATGATTCCGCCACTCGCTGATCGGGTTCTACGGTCGTGTCTGGATCGGATGACCGCCCCTGGCCGTGTAGCGCCGCTCAACCTGACCGGAGAACCACATGAACGAACGCGAGAAGGCGCTGCTGGCCGAGGTCGAGACCCGGCTGTTCATCGGCGGGGAATGGGCCGACTCCTCGTCGGGAAAGACCTTCGAGGTGCGCGACCCCGCGACGAACGAGGTCATCGCCCGCGTCGCCGACGCGAGCGCCGAGGAGGGCGTGCGCGCGCTCGACGCCGCCGTCGCCGTGCAGGAGGAGTGGGCGAACACGCCCCCGCGGGTGCGCAGCGACATCCTGCGCCGAGTGTTCGACATCGTGCGCGAGCGCGCCGACGACATCGCCCTGCTGATGGCGCTCGAGATGGGCAAGCCCCTCGCCGAGGCCAAGGGCGAGGTGACCTACGGCAACGAGTTCAACCGCTGGTTCAGCGAGGAGGCCGTGCGCATCTCGGGCCGCTACGGCTCGAACCCCGAGGGCACCGGACGCATCATCGTGTCGCAGCGCCCGGTGGGCCCGGCGTTCTTCATCACGCCGTGGAACTTCCCCCTCGCGATGGCCACGCGCAAGATCGCTCCCGCCCTGGCCGCGGGCTGCACGGTCGTGATCAAGCCGGCTGAACTGACGCCGCTGACGACTTTGTTCTTCACACAGTTGCTCGTCGAGGCCGGCCTGCCCAAGGGCGTCGTCAACGTGGTGCCGACAAGCGCTGCCGCCTCCTTGTCGGCGCCGATTATCGCCGATCCGCGCCTGCGGAAGCTGTCGTTCACCGGATCGACGGAGGTGGGCCGCAAGCTCATCGCCCAGGCCGCGGACGGCGTGCTGCGGGTGTCGATGGAGCTCGGCGGAAACGCCCCGTTCGTCGTCTTCGAGGACGCCGACCTCGACAAGGCCGTCACCGGCGCCCTGCAGGCGAAGTTCCGCAACATCGGCCAGGCGTGCACGGCGGCGAACCGCTTCATCGTGCACGAGTCGGTCGCCGAGGAGTTCTCGCGCCGGATCGCCGAGCGCGTGAAGGCGATGAAGATCGGCCGCGGCACCGAGGAGGGTGTCGAGATCGGCCCCCTCATCGACGCCGATGCGGTCGCCAAGGCCGCCGAGCTCGTCGCCGACGCCACCGAGCGCGGCGCGATCGTCGTCGCCGGCGGCGAGGTGCTCGAAGGCCCCGGCACCTTCTATCAGCCGACCGTCGTCACCGGCGTGCGGCCGGGCAGCGCGATCCTGCGCGAGGAGATCTTCGGCCCGGTGCTCGCGATCGCCACGTTCTCGACCGAAGACGAGGCCGTGCGCCTCGCCAACGACACCGAGTACGGCCTCGTCTCGTACGTCTACACGGAGGACCTGCAGCGCGGGCACCGCATGATCGAGCGTCTCGAGACGGGCATGATGGGCCTCAACGCGGGCGCCATCTCGAACGCCGCCGCCCCCTTCGGCGGCGTGAAGCAGTCGGGCGTGGGCCGCGAGGGCGGTGCCGAGGGCATCCACGAGTACCTCTCGACGAAGTACACGCTGGTTCCGAACGTCTGATCCACGCTCCCCTTCGCATCGCGGCCGAGCGTGCAGCACGGTGTACGCACGGTCCCGCGGCCAGCGAAGGATATCGCCGTGGTTCTGGATCGCTCCCGATCCGCGACGCCCCGCTCGAGCGCGCCCAGCCGCCGTCGAACATGGTCACGCATGGTCCGCTGCGCCGTGAGCGACAAGGGCCACCGCGCTCCGGCCCGACCAAGTCGCGAGTTGAGAATCCGTTATCGACTTCTCAGGTCGGGCGCCTCGTCCGGCACAAGGCGAGACAAGGGCACATCGAGTACCTGAGAGAGCGTGAGGATCGACCGCAGCGTCGGGTTCGCTGGACGACCGGGGCGGGATTCACCTTTCTCGTACTTCTGGTAGGTGTAGCGCGTGAGTCCGGCGCGGTATGCGACGTCCTCTTGGCTGAGGCCGGCCTCTTCGCGTGCGCGGCGCAGGGCGGTCGCGAGGCGCTGGACGTACGCACTCCACTGCGCATCGATGTCATCGTCACGCCTGGCCACCCATCAAGGGTCGAGACCGATGCTCGTTCGTATGGCCTATTCGGTATGGCATAATTCGTGAGGCCATACGAAACAATCATCGTCTCCGTCGGATCTCTCCGCTGTCCTTGCACGTGTGCTGCCGGTCCCGATGGCCTTCGGTCGCGTCGCGGGCCCGGCCCGTGCGTGCGACCGCGAAGGTGATGGTGGACGTGGCTGTTGACCCGTATCCGATCTGGTGGCGGGGGATCTCGGCCCCGCCACCGGCGCAATGGGTCTACCTCTTCGAGGAGTTCACGGGCGACGACACCGCCGACGAATGGGCCCTCTCCGCGGCGATCTTCATCGCCCAGACCCGGCGTCGTACCGGTGCCGGGCCGACGTTCTCGGAGCTCTTCGCGCATCTGCTCCCCGACTCGAACGGGCTGCCCGGACCGTTCCCACCGGGGCTGGACTTCTTCGCGCGCCGGCGCGCCGTCACCGGCTTCCGCGGACACGTGACCATCGAGTGGCGGCGTCGTGCGCTGATCAGCTGGGACAAGGACGTCACCCGCAGCCTTCGCGTCGGGCGACAATTCCGGGAACGATCCCGGCAGCGCCAGCTCGCCCGCGGACGTGCTGGCGTCCGTCGTGAGATCTATCGTTCCGCTGACGCGACATCCGCCCGACCGACAAGTATCGAGAGAGTGCGCTCGTGATCGACGACTTCCCGCCCGAGATCCGCCGGATCGTCGACCGGTTCGCGCCGGGCTGGCCCGCGTGGATCGATGTCGGCTCCGGCTGGTATTCGCTACTGGCACGTCTCGACGAGCAGCTTGCGACAATCGCCCCGGACTACGTGCTGCACCAGTGCAAGTCGAAGTTCGGGTCGCTGTCCTACTACGCGTATCCGTCGGCGGACGGGTCGCTGCACCTGCCCGCGTTCGACGAAGCGATCCTCGCCGCGTCGTGGGAGAGCATCGAGACCTGCGAGGAGTGCGGAGCGTCGGCGAAGCAGTACACGATCCGGCTATGGACGTGGACGCTGTGTGAGACGCACCTTCACGAGAAGGTCGCCGAGGCGGGCGAGCAGGGAGAGCCGTGACGGTACCTGCGTGAAACGCTCTGGTCGCTACTCGAGCGCGAGTTCGTCGGGCACGAGCTCTCGTTTGCGGGTGACGCGCGGCGGTTCGGTCCCGCCGGTTCTCTTCTCGGAGAGGGTGCGGATAACGCCAGGAGGGGCGTGACGGAGTAGGCAGGCCCGCTTGTCAAACGAGGCGACGATCAGTGCTCGTTCGCGTGGGCAGGGCCGCACCTTGGTGCGCCGTGCACGGCGCAGCCCGCGGGCGTGGAGGATCGCTCGATGTGCGTGCCCGACGACCCTGGTCGAGCTGTCGAGAAGTTCGGCGCTCATGGCAAGCCCGAGTGCTTCGGCAATGGCGCGGGCGAGCAGATCGGCTTGTGCCGTGGCCGGGCGCGAGATGTCGAGGACTCGCGCGACGAGGCTCCGCGTCGAGAGCAGGAGCGCCGTCCGGATGACCTCGGGGTAGCCCCACGTGAGCACGTCGCCGAAGTCAGGCGACAGGGTCGCACGGTGCTGAGCGGCGCGCGCGTGAATGGGCGCTGCGCCGCGCGAGCCGTTCGTCGCCGCGAGCACGAACGTGGCGGCAAGCTGGAGTTCGCCGGTGTGCAGGCCGATGCCACGCTCCCACAGCGTTGTCCGCATCGTCCGTTCTGCGCTCTCGTAGGCGTCATCGCTGATGCGGAGACTCATGTCGCCGAGCGTCCACTGGTGGTGCTCGAGGCAGTAAGGACCCCCGCGTGCGATCGTCTGCGTCCAAGCGCCGCCTGCGCAGATCGAGCATGCGGCGCGCGGCTTGGCGAAGGTGCAACAGCGTTCGCACTTGCGGGGTTTCCAGTCGCGATGCCCGCAGCGAACCCACATCCCGTGTTCCTCGAAGGTCGGCATGAGCGCGCCGGTGGCAATGCCTGCCATCTGCTCCACCGCGTCCCGCAGGCGCGGATCGGCGCCGTTCCAGCTGTGCCTGCCGACCTCGCGGATCGCCAGTCGGCGGATGTCTGCCATGTCGGCTGCGTGGGCGTGTGCGAGACGGGCCACATACCCGTCGCAGGTCTCGCCGACGATCGGCTCGACGTGGATCGGGAGGACTCTCACGGCGGCGTGCAAATCGTGCGTCGCGTCGTCGTCCTGGCGTCGGTGTGGCGGAGGAGGACGCCGCGGATCCGCGGAGCTTGGTGTCGGATGCTCGCGCCGAGTGCGCCGGTCTGGATGCGTCTGCCATGGCGGACGCCGTCGGGACTCGTGATGGGAAGGCGGACATCGCGGCCGCGGATCTGGAATGCCGCTTCGAGGTTCTCGAGGTCGTTCCGCGAGCCCGAGGTGATGGCGGCCACGGCTGCTTCGATCAGCGTGATGACGGGCAGGTACCCGATCTTCCTGTCGCGCAGGAACCGTGTCGCCCAAGGCTGGGTCAGCAGCGTCACCAGCCGGATCGCGTCGGGATAGGTCGCGCGGAGGCCCGCTGCGGGCGTCTTGTCGGCCGCGAGTCCGGGGTCGTTGTGGATGGTGAGCAGTTCGGCGGCGAGGTCGAGCTCCCCGGTCTGCAGCCCGATGCCGCGCTTCCACAGGGTGCCGGTGAGGCACCGTTCCGCGCGCAGGTACTCGCCGCGGTCGACCGGATCGTCGGTGCCGCCGTGGTGCCATCGCTTGTGGCGCAGGCAGACCGCCCCGCTGCGTCCTCGGATCTCCACCGTCTCTCCGTTCGCGCATCGGCGGCACATCGTCGAGACCGCCGGCAACGTGCTGCACTGGGTGCATGCGGTGTGCTGCCAGGTGCTGTGCGGGCAGCGGATCGGGAGCAGGTGCGCCGCCGCGGTGCGCACGAAGTGGCCGTGCGGCAGTCCCGCGAGTTGTTCGACGACATCCGGGACCAGTTCTGGAGAGGTCTTCAGCGGCAGGTGGGGTCGTTGGCGGCGGATCGCGGTCCATAGCTCCGCGGTGGTGAGGGCGTTGCCGTCGGCGACACGCCGGTAGACGCTGGGGACGGTCTCGGCGGGAAACACGTCGATGCGCACCGGCAGGGTCCTCACGTGCGCGCCTTTTTCGGGCGCCCTCGTCGCGGCCGATCCGACGTCGGTTCTTCGCCGATGTTCCACGCCTCTGCGTGGCGAAGCTTCGCGAGCGTGCTGAGGACCTCGCTGGTGTCGAGTCGTTCGGTGCGCTGCGCGATGGCGAGCCTCGCGCCTCGGCGGACGGCTTTGGCGATGCGACCGATGGAGCCGCGGGACAGATCGTGCAGCTCGGCGACGACCTCGAGGATCTCGCGTTCGGGTTGCTGGATGAGGCAGAGGGATTGCTCGAGGTCGACCAGAAGGCGTCCCCAGATGCCGGCGACTTCTTCTGTGGAGATGTCGTAGGGGTCGAACGTGACCAGTTCGAATCGGGCGAGGATCTGTTCGCCTCGCGAGCCCCAGAACAGGCCGTTTCGGGCGACGTCGACGCCGGCGTAGACCATCGTTCCGGGGCACCGTTCGGAGAGTTCTTTGAGCGCGTCGGCGACCTGTTCGTTCCCTCGGTAGTGAAGGTCCAGCCGGTGGATGTCGTCGATGATGACCAGTTCGGTGGAGCACTCTCGCATGACGTGGCTCACGCGGTTCAGGAGCGTCTCATAGGTGGCGGTGCGGGAGTAGGGCAGCCCGTAGAAGTCGGCCAGCTTGGAGATCATCGTCTTCGCTGTGGCGTGCGTCGGCACGGGCACGTACGCGACCGGCTGCAGGCTCGGCTGGGCCTTCGGATCCGCGCGGGAGCGACGCATGCGTTCGAGCGCTCTTCCGAACTCCTGAACGGCGGTGGTCTTGCCCAGACCAGGTCGTCCGGAGACGATCACCCCGGACTTGCTCGCGTCTGGGGAGCGATTGTCGGCCATCGTTGCGGGTCGCGACGGCGACGCGGCGCAGAGCCGGGGTGGCGACGCGAGCACCGATGGTCATGTGCCGCTCGCGGGCGATGTTGTACATCGCCCGGTCGGTGGAGCTCATCGCCTCGTACTCGCTCATCGTCACCGGCAGCGGGCGGGGTGCGACGTGTTCGACGTACTCGCGCCATCCCTCCTTGGTGGCGTAGTCGAAGTCCGTCGCGGGCGCCTCGAAGTCGAAGTCGCCGAGCAGGTCTTCGAACATCACGCCTCCTCGGCAGGGCGGGTCGTGCCGAACGGCGCCGCCAACGGCCAGGACCGTGGTTCCGGCGCCGCCACGTCGCCGTCCTCCGGCACGGCTAGTCCGACCGGCGCAGGTTCGGCAGGCGTCTCGCCGGCGATCTGGTTGGTCAGCTGGAGCGGATCGGCGCGGGTGACCTTCTCCCGCTGGCCCTGCCGTCTCGACTTCGGCTTGTTCCCCGCGTTCATGTAGCGGCGCATCACCTCGTCGAAGTCGTCGGCGGTCAGGGTGTCCTCACCGCGTGCGGTGGCCTGTGCGCGCGCGACGCGCCAGATCTCGTCGGCCATGGGCGCTCCGTTGAAGGGCGATCGCCAGGTGAGCGGGATGAGCTCGCCGTCTGCTTCAAGCCAGACGGTCATCGGGTTGTACGGGTCGATGTGGACCGGCCATTTGCCGTCCTGGTGCTTGTGCGGGGACCGTTTCCGCCGCATCCCGTTGAGCCGATCCGAGTCGTAGCGCCGATACTCGTCGGTCACGCCGTAGGTGTTGATGGCTCGCCATTCGATCGGCAGCAGCGCGATGTAGCGGTCCGCGTCCATGGGGATCTGCAGTTCAGGGGCGACCTCGCGGTAGGCCGCGACCATCTGGTTCGGGCTGAGCATGAAGCGCGGGTTCCGCGGGTCGCGCAGCGCGCTGTGCGGACGGTTCTGCCACGTGACCGCGATCCAGTCGTCGAGCAGCTCCTGCAGCTGCTCGAGAGTGAGCAGCTGATCGGTCGGGACCAGTTCGTCGCCGCGCATGGCGGGGTTCTCGCCGACGAACCCGATCGAGTACTGCGTGAACAGATCCTTGATCGTGTCGAACATGGTCTCGACCTTGGCCTTGTGTGTGGGCGTGTACTTCGCGGCCAGGTTGAGCGAGATCCCGAGACTCCGGCACGCGTCGGAGAAGTGGCGCGAGACGTACGACGAGCCACGGTCGGTCGTGATCGTCTCCGGGAAGATGTACGGCTGGGCGTGGCGCATGTCCTCGAACTGTTCGCTGAGCTCGTCGTCGTCTCCAATCCACGCCCGGGCGATGTTCCTGCGGTTCACGTGCACGGCCTCGGGACGTGACCCGTACGGCACCAGCGCGCGGGCGAGGACCACGACGATGTCGATGCTGCGCGTGCCGACGGTGACGATCGCGGCGAGCACGGAGCGAGACGCCTCATCCAGCAGGATCGTCAAGTCCGGGCGCACCTGATCGCCGTCGCACTCGACGAGGATCTCCATCGCCGTCGTATCGATGAGCACACGCTCCCCAGGTCGCATCCCCGAGGCGACTCCGTGCATGTGCCGGGGCTGGTTCGACGCCGTGCGGCGCGTGAGCGCGGAGCCGAACGTGTGCTCGCCCGCGTCGAGTTCGTTCAGCAGGCGGTACATCGTCGCCCTGCTCGGCATCGGTACGACCCCGGGTCCGTGTGTGCGTTCGAGCTCGAGCTGCGTGAGCCAGATCACCCGCCCTCTGGTGCCGGTGGCCTTGCGCGTCTGCGCCTCCTTGACCGCCACCACCGCTTCGATGAGGCGTGGGTCCTGCGACCGGGGGCGCGCATCGGCCAGCCCGAAGCGGCGCTGGTCCAGCAATCCGGGGACGCCGTGCTCGGCCAGCGCCTTCCGCTGCCGTTGCACCTTGACCGGCGCGTAAGACGTACCCAGCCGCTGGTTCACCGACTCGGCAACGACGACGTAGGCGTCCGCCTTCTTCGTCCCGTCCGCGACCAACGCGTCCAGGCGCTCCAGTTCCTCCAGCCAGACATCCACGACGAGCCGGTCCGCCTTGCTGAGATCGTCGAGCACCCGCAGGTCCAGAAGCTGCGCGGCGGAGCGTGCCGTCGCAGGTTCTGCCTCGTACTGCAGATCCGCGCGGAGAACCTCGATGTCGTCGCCGCCGTCCGCCGGACGGAGCGTGACGAACGCGCCACCGACGACCACGACCCGGTGGCTGCTGCCACGCCACCGCAGCATGTCCCCAGGATGGACGTTCACGCGGCACCCCCGAACTGAACCGCGGTCGCCATCGACAGCGGACGTGTCAAGTCGACGCTCACGCGCTGCCACCAGATCAGCGCGTACACGGCGCCGATCCCCGAGCGCGCGGTTCCGGACAGCAATCGGGCAAGGTCACCCAGCGACACCACGCCCGCGGCGGGCAAGGATTCCTCGTCGACGCCGTCCAGCCACGCCGGATCGCGGTACCGCAGCAGGAACCGGAGGTTGTTCTGCAACGCGCCCGGGAGATCGTCGACGAGGACGTACCCCCAGCCGAGCGCAGCGGCGAGCCGGCGGGTGAGAGCGAACTTCGCGGCGTCCTCATCATCGGTCAGCTCGGCCGGATGGACATCGACGAGCACGCCCGTGCCGTCGGTGCGACGCACGAAGTAGTCCGGGGCGTGCGAGCGCTCCGGCTCTCGCCAGTGGATCCACATCGGCTGGCTCGACACCGACCGTGCCGTGCCTGTGCGGTCGAGGTTCGTGAGGAACGCGCGTTCCCAGAACGACTCGAACGGCACATGCTGGCCGGTCGAGGCCATCCACAGCCGGCCCTCGAAGTTCCGCTTGCCCGGCCAGCTGACGAAGGTCCGGACCGGGGTCGCGTCCTCGAACGGCACATCCGCGATGTCTCCCGGCGCTGCCTCCCGCACCGTCCGGTACAGCGAGTACTCGATCGTGGCGGCCAGCGTGTTCGTCCCATCGAGCGCGTCGAGCCATCCCGCCGTCACTGTCATCGTTCGCCTCCTCGCGGAGCCCGATCTCGACGCTGCGCGGGATCTCGACGGCGCACCGCAGCGCGGAGCAGGACACGGGGAGCGAGGGACAGAGCGGTCAGGGTCATCGAGGCACCTATCGCACGACGGGCAAGATCCGTGTTCGACAGACGGCCAGACTCCTGAGGAGCGGTCCCGCCCTATATCGAGTGCCCTGACAACGCACCCACGACGCAAGCTAGGGATCCCGGCGACCGCTCCACCGCGACACGCCGCGACACGGACAGATCAAGGCGACGTCAGACAGGTCCGATGAGACGTTCTGACAGATGCGTGAGACTCCGACAACTCTCGTGAGAACGGACAACTGCGCGGGGGTGGCGGCTGGAAATATTTCCCAGGGGGAGGGGTTCAAGCCCGATTCGACAACCGTGCCTGCGGCAGAACGCCGATCGGGCTTGATCCTATCACCCGCGTCAAGCGCGGGTGTGGCGGAGGTATTGCGCTAATGAGCGCCGCGATGTGGCGCAATATCGCTTTCCAGCTGCCGCCGTGAGCTTCTCTGGGTCACTATCTCGCAGGGGACATCACGAGTGCGTCAGACGCGCAGAGAATCCGCAATGTCCGCGAAGGAGCCGATCGCCGGCCTATACCTCGCAAGAGGGTCGTGAAGTACTCGGCCCGCTCAGGAGGCTCCAATGGCAACTCGGGTGGCACAGCGTCCGCCAGCTCGGCCGACCGCCCCGGCGGCAGTGTCGCTGGGCGTCCTTCCTCGCCGCCAGCTGACCGGCATCATTCCCGCGCTGCTCTGCATCGCTTTCGCGACGGCAGTGACAGGACTCAACGCGGTGCGGCCGTTCACCGACCTGGTCCCGGTGGTGTGGATCGTGGCGGTGGCACTTGCTGTCGGCGCGATCGCATCGGGAGTGCGAGCCTTCCAACGGCAGGGCCGTATGGACCCGGCCATCGAGGCGGTGCTTCCTCATCTCGGCGCAGCCCAACCGACCCGCGCGCTCGTGGAGCCGGTGAAGTGGACGAAGGGCTGGGTGGGCTTGCCGGCGCGCATAAAGATCCGGTACGCCTCGCACGTTGTCGACGACGATCCGCGTTTCGTCGACCAGATCATCGCCGGCCTCACCCGACGCCTGGGTGCGGAGTACCGGGTGCGGAAGCACAACTCGAGGCGGTGCGTCCTCATCGTCGAGCTCGCACCCGCGAGCGATCCGGTCTCCCGCGAGCAGCAGCGCGCGATCGAGGTTGTCAAGCAGGTCATCGACCCGACCGCCAGTGTGTCGGTGACGTCGGCCGAGGATGCGTCGGTCTCGAAGATCGAGGTCAAGCACAACGTGGGCCCGAAGATGGCGATCGCCGCCCGTCGATCCCAGATCGAGAAGGTCGTCTCGTCGATGCTCCCCGGCCGGTGGAGGGCGCACTGGGATCTCGAGGGCGACAAGATCAGGTTCGAGGTCCGCCCGACCATGCCCGACATGGTCTTGCACGAAGTGGAGCCCGCGGCCGCGCTCACTCACTCGGCCTACAAGTCGTTCAGGATCCCGATCGGCCCCGACGAGGACGGGCAGATTCAGTCGTGGCATCCGGCGGTCTCCCCGCACTGCCTCGTCATCGGTGGCACAGGCTCGGGCAAGACCAGCTTCCAGCACACGGTGCTCACCCACCTGACGCACGCGCACTGGCGCGTATGGGTGCTCGACGGCAAGCGAATCGAGTTCGCCGGTTTCCGTGACTGGCCCAACGTCGAGCTGGTCGGTGCGCGCGTCGAGCACCAGGTGCGGATGCTGCACGCCGCACACGAGCTCATGGAAGAGCGCTACTCGCAGCTCGAGAACGGCACAGCCCGGCTCGAGGACTTCGACCCGCTCGCGCTGATCATCGACGAGTACGCCACCTTCAAGGCTCGCGTGCAACGGTGGTACAAGACCGTCAAGCCGAAGGGTGCGCCGGCGCAGGCTCCCGTCCTGGATCTGCTCTCCGATCTCGCCCGGCTGGCGCGATCGGCGAAGATCCACATTCTGCTGGGTCTGCAGCGTCCCGACGTGGAGTTCCTCGGCGGTGAGATGCGAGACAACTTCGGTGCGCGCGTCAGCTTCGGTCGCCTCTCCCCGCAGGGCGCCAACATGATGTGGGACAGCTTCGCGGTCGGCGTAGCGATCCCACGCAACAAGCGGGGCCGCGGCATCACCCTGAACGCCGAGTCGCTGCCTGTCGAGATCCAGGCCTTCTACACCCCGGACCCCGCGAAGCTCGACTCGTCCGACAAAGCGGACTGGGACCACCTGGCAGCGCTGCGCCCCGCGACGGCGGACTATGAGCGGATGATGGTGCGCGACCCGGAACCGGAGCTCACCGACGACGGCGAGGGCGAAGAGGTCGAGCCTGACTACTTCCAGTGGTCCACAGCCGAGATCGTCGAGTGGGATCCCGCGGCCGCGTCGAAGACCCAGCCCGGCACCCTCCGCCCCGCGAACGTCACCCCGCTGGACCCGCGCGAACGGGTCCGGTTCGTCCCCGACGTCGACGACGAGGCACCCGACGTCGACGCAGCTGCGGACGGCGACGGGTACAGCGAATCACTCGAGGGGCCGGCCGTCGAGCTCGAGGTCGGAGATCTCCTCCTCGTCGACGCCACGTTGGGCCTGTGGGGAGTGGTCGAAGGGGTCGAGCCCGACGTCGTCGACGACGAGTACCTCGCGATCGAGTACCGCGACATCGACAGCGGAGAAGACGGACTGCTGACGGTGTTCGACAACTCGGTCATCAGCTACCGACGTCCCGAGGCCGCGTGATCGTCGTGGCAGGGATGACACCGAGGGCCGACTGGCCCCGAGGGAAGGGATGAGCAACTCGTGTCGAATCAGAGCGTGTCGGAAGACGACTGGATCTCGCTGCTGCTGATTGCCGTGCTCGTCCTGGCGAGCGGTGCCGTGTCACTGGGGATGTTCCTCGATCCGCTGCGCACATGGATGGTGCAGTACCACTTGCTCGAGCAAGGTGACACCGTCGCGCTCGAGGTCGTCGACGGCGTTGGACTCGGGTGGGGACAGATCCTCGTCATTCTCGCGATCCTGATCGGTGCGATCGCGCTCATCGTGTGGCTCAAGCGCCGCGCGGCTGCCCGTGTCTGAGCTGCCCGGCATGCTCGGCCCGAGGAGAACAGGAAGGAGGAGATAACCACCCATGATCCGATTGCTATCAAAGAGCGGATGCGTCCAGTGCACCGCGACATCCAAAGCGATGGACGCGAAGGGGATCAACTATCAAGTGATCGACCTGGGCGAGGACGCCGAGGCGCTCGTCGAGGCCAAGGCGCTCGGCTATATGCAGGCGCCCGTCGTCATCACGGACGAGGACCACTGGTCGGGCTTCCGCCCCGACAAGATCGACGAGCTCGCGCAGCGTCTCGTGTGACCGACAGCAGAGGCCCCGCCGGCGGATTGCCACCGGCGGGGCCTCTGCTATGCCCGTCAGGGCCAGCGTGTCACTGGTGCGGCATGTGCGCCGCCGCCCACTGCTGCAGCAGCTCCTCGCGCATGCGGGTGTTGTGCTCGAGCAACCGTCGCACGCCGGCAGGCGTTGCGCCTACGGCCGCGCCGTCGTTGATCGTGCGCATGCCGAGATGCTCACAAGCCCACGCCGCGAGTTCGTCGAGCTCGACGGTGACGGTCGCAGTGAGGCTGACGTGTTGCTGCCACTGAACCCTGTAGGCAGGCATCGAACGCTCAACCGGGGTTGCGGAAGAAGTCGACCACGAGCGCGATGGTGAGCGGGACAAGGACCACCGCGGCCGCGGTGACGATGATGCGATCGAGGATCGGCGCGGCGAGGATCCCGAGCCAGCCGGCGGCGATCGCCGCCACGACGAACAGCGCAGCGCGTGTGACGTGGTGCAGCCGGCGCGCGGTGGGTGCCGGAATGGTTCGGGGTCGGGCGGCGAGGGTCATGAGCTTGCCTCGCTCTGGCCGACACGGTGTTCGCGGATGTGCGCGTAGGGCACGGTGCCGCGGTGGCCGTAGGCGTCCGTGATGCTGACGCTCTTCGGGTTGACGCGGGTGACGATGCACCAGCTGCCGAAGTACTTGATCTGGTCGCCGACGTTGATGGTGTCCTTGCTGTGGTCGGTGGCGGCGCCGGACGCGATTTGCTCGGCGCGAACCTCCTGCCAGTAGGAGAGCTGATCCTGAACTGCGGCCAGCTCACGCTCGAGCCGTTCGGCGTAGGCGCCTGTTGCCGCGGCTGTGACCTCGACGTACCCGCCTGCGAGGGTCCGGCTAGATCCGTCGAGACGTCGCCGCATGCCCGCGATGTCGGCGCGGAGCTTCTCTATCCGGTTCGCAACAGTGATAGGTGCGTAGCGGGCGTCGTTCGATGAGGCCGCGATGTCGGCGCGCACCTGGGCGCGGCGGGCCTCCGAGTCGGCGTCGATTGACCGGCGGATCGCGGCATCCGCTTTGGCGATCGCGCGACGGTGTCCGGCTTCCGAGTGGTGCCCGATCTTGATCGGCTCGCCACCTTCGGGCAAGCGGCGTAGCGCGCGTGCAGCCCGCTCCGCTTCCTCGGTCGCGTCATGGTGGCGCCGAGTGGCGCGGTCGGCCAGAGCGTCGGCGCGATCGCTCCGGCGCTCGGCGAGGTCCGCTTCGACGTCAGTGGTGGCGCGGCGGGCGTAGTCGATCGAGATCTCGACGGCGAATCCGGCCGCGGCGAGCTGCTCGGCGGTGCGGTTGATGATCGCGGTCTTCGGCTCCCGGTCGCGGGAGTGGGGGATGTACCAGGAGCCGATGGCCCTGCTCCATCGCCACCCGTTGGCTTTGAGCGCGTCGGACGTTCCGTCGCCCCGGCTGGTCCCGTCGATGAGGGTGCCTTCCGCGGCGGCGTGGGTGATCGTGAGAGTCATGGCCGGCTCCCTTCCCGCGCGGCTGCGTCGTGCGTGAGCGGGTGGCGGAATCCGATCTCTCGCTCCCAGACCTCGGCGGCGCGGTGCAGGCCCTCGTACTCTTTGACGCCCAGGTGGTCGGGGGAGTCCACGAGCGGCCGGTGGGAGAAGCGCCGCGCGATCGCGTCGCCGAGGCGCTCGACGAGATCACGGGCGGGGGACTGGTCCCATCCGGGGTGATGGCAGGAGACCTCCGCGAGCAGAAGACGGCTGCGTTCGATCTGCAACGCCTGCTCATCGTCGGCCAGGGGAACGATCTCGGCGACGGGCTGCCACTCGTAGTGGGGTGCGGCGATGTGCTGCTTGATCGCGTAGCTGACGCTGGCGTGGTTCTCGTCCCAGAGGCTCTGCCCCATCCGGTCGGCGTTCTCGGCGAGCTCGCGCGGGGTGCTGCTGCGATAGGCGGGGGTGGAGGT
>Ga0207903_1000149_pt1 | contig 33738 bp, 30 predicted proteins | sample MalvirmetaMSP131_FD_184234 | JGI IMG/M metagenome (GOLD analysis project Ga0207903, IMG submission 184234) | Marine viral communities from the Deep Pacific Ocean - MSP-131 (SPAdes) | ecosystem: Environmental > Aquatic > Marine > Oceanic | place: Atlantic Ocean | collected 2011-06-25
CTTCGTCCGCGCCGGGCTCGAGCAGCTCCCCGCCCGCCTCATCGGGTTCAGCCCCGCCGGCGCGCTCGCCATCACGGCGTGGGTTCACGACGTGTTCCGCACCCCCGAGCTCGCACGCAACCTGTACCCGACCTTCATCATCGCCGGTCGCGTCCAGGCATATCCGATCCCCGCAGCCAGGGTCACCGTGCGTGAGCGCAGCGGCGTCGTCCAGGTCGTGATCACCGACCCTCGCGGCAAGAGATACCGGCCATACCTCGGCGAGGACCGCGACGTCGCCGACCGCATCGCCGCTGCCTGGGGCTCCCATCGCGGCTACTCCGCCACCGTCCAACCGATCACCTGACAACCACGAACGGAGACACCATGCTCTGCTTGATGTGCGAAGAGCCCTCCACGATGTACATCCCCTCTGACGACGTCGATGGCGTCGGACTGCACAGCTGCGGGGTGTGTGGCTTCGAGATCGAAGCGCCCCGCGACGAGCCCGTGCGCGTCGACGAACACCGGAAGCTCACTGCAACGACGACGTCAACGACGGCGACCGATTCGCAGTCAGCTGCGTCTTGCGGGACAGGGGTCGGGACTGAAAAGCCCATGTAGACATCGCGCGGACACTTCACTCGCGAAGTGGACGTTCCAAAACGACGACGGGTTGACGCGCTCCGCACAACAGCCTAGCATCAGTGAATGTCACATTCACTACTAAGCCATTCTGAGAGGGACACCATGACCACCGCCATCAAGGTCACGCCCGCCGGTGAGATCGCCACCATCCACGTCGCCGAGCTCGCTGACTATCAGCGCGAGATCGGCGGATGGATCGCAGAGCTTCGCTTGACCAACGGTCACGCCCTGCTCGTCGACGAGGAAGCGGGCGTCAAGAACACCGAGCCCAATCTGCTCGCGTCGCTCTACCTGACCCAGAACGGCCGCGGCACGCTGCTTTTCAGCACCGCGCTCATTGTGGGACTGCACGCCAGGACCGGGGAGTGGGCAGACGCTGCCCCCGACGTCGCCGAGCAGCTGCGCGCGATCGCCGCGCGGGTCTGACCCAATGCCCGCCATCACAGCTCGGCCGGCACTCACGCCGGCCGAGCTGCCCTCCTCCCCCGCAAGCGAGTACTGCCAGCGCTGGTCCCGCGGCCGCCAATCCTGGCGCCACGCTTCCGAGGGCGGCTTCGACCCCCAGCTGTACCAGGTCACCCCGATCACCGAGGCCACCGCGCGAGCCTTCGTCATCGACGAGCACTACGCCTCTTCGTTCCCTGCGGCACGCTTCTCGGTCGGGCTCCTCACCCGTGACGACCGCTTCCCGATCAACGGCGCCACCGTCGACGGGATGGCACTCGTCGGAGTCGCCACCTTCTCGACGCCCATGGCCAGCCGTGTACTTTCGAGCGTTTTCCCCACGCTCGAGCCGTATGAGCAGAGCATCGAGCTCGGCCGTTTCGTCTTGACCGACACCCCCGCGAACGCCGAATCGTGGTTTCTCGCACGCGCGTTCCGTCACGCCTACGACCGCGGCATCCGTGGCGTCGTCTCTTTCGCGGATCCGATGCCGCGACACCGACAGGTCACCGAGGTTCTCGACGACGGCACCGTGATCGAACGCACCGAGCGGACCTCGCCCGGTCACTGCGGGCTGATATATCAGGCCGGGAACGCGGTCGCCCTCGGCCGCAGCACCGCACGCACCCTGAACTACCACGCCCGACAGGGCATCGTGCTCTCCGAGCGATCCCTGTCGAAGATCAGAGGACAAGAGCGAGGCGCCGACGCCGCCGAGCGGCACCTGGTCTCTCTCGGCGCTCCTGTGCGGCGAGTTGGCCAGGATCCTCGATCTTGGCTGCGCGCGGCACTCGCTGCGCTCGAGGTCACGAAGATCCGCCACCCCGGCAACTTCCGCTACGCCTTCCCGCTCGGCAGTAGCTCGCAGCGCCGACGCCTTCGGATCGGTCTGCCTCGCACCGCGTACCCCAAGCCAGACACCGACATTCTGCAGGGCTGACCACGCACCGAACGACGCCTGCACATCATCAGGGGTTGACTCACGCCCGCGCCACCCTCTAGAGTAGTGAATGTCACATTCACTACTTGTCCAGTTTGAGGGAGGACACCATGACCACCAAGACCCGCCGTTCCAGCACCGTTCGCCGCACCCCGGAAGAGCGTCGGGCGCAGGCCGAGGCGCTGCACGAGCAGCTCACCGCTCAGGTCGCCACACTTGCCGAGAGCGAGAACTGGAAGGCTTGGCTGCGCTTCGCCGGACTCGTCCGCCGACGCTCGTTCTCCAACCAGATGCTCATCCTCGCGCAGGGTGGCACCTACTGCCTCGGCTATCGCCAGTGGGAGGGCCTCGGCCGTCACGTCGTCAAGGGCGCGAAGTCGATCAAGATCTTCGGCTACTCGACCAAGCGCATCGTCGAGGTCGACGAGACCACCGGCGAGGAGTCCACCAGCAGCCGGGTCATCTACCCGGTGCTCTCCGTCTTCGACGTCAGCGACACCGAGGGCGAGCCGCTGCCCGAGAAGCCCGCCGTCTACCTCGAGGGGGATGACGTTGCCGGGTTGTTCGACAAGCTCGCCGAATACATCACCGGGCAGGGCTGGGACGTCGCGCTCGAGGACATCACCCAGGACGGGCTCAACGGGTACACCGATGGCACGACGCGGCAGATCCGCGTTGACAGCAAGATGGCACCGGCCATGCGGGTCAAGACCCTCCTCCACGAGATCGGCCACGCGCTGCTGCACTTCGACGAGGGCAGCACCCGCGAGCACCGCGGCGTAATCGAGACCGAGGCCGAGTCGGTCGCATACGGCGCAGGCGCACTGCTCGGCATCGACACCAGCTCGTGGTCGATCGGGTACGTCGCAGGCTGGGCCGGCGGCGACGTCGACCTCATCCGCAGCGTCGCCAGCAACGTCCTCCGCGCCGTCAACGCGATCGCCGACGCGATGCTCGGCGACGAGGACCAGGCCCCGGCCGCGTAACAGCTTCGGGGGCGGGCGCGACCAGCCCGCCCCCGAACCGCTCTGTCCGCGAAGCCCCCCAGCCGCGGCCTATACCCGTAGACGCACAACCCGGAGGAGTCCATGGATCTCGCCCTGACCACCGCACGCGACTTTGCTCCCCTCCTGCTCGGCAGCGGAGGCATCGTCGGCTTCATCGTCGCGGTCGACGCAGCGCGCCGCACCGAACGCACCGTGCGGCGCACCCTCAAACTCCTCATCACTCTCGCCGTCAGCGCGGCCGCGATCGCCGCGGCCGTCGCCCTCGGCGCCATCCTCTTCCTCTGAACGGATCAAACATGCCCCGCCACATCAAGCGCACCGCATCCGCCGCCGGCGCCCTCGTCATCGCCCTACTCGCCGGCGCGATCGCCCTCACCGCCAACACCCCCAGTACTGGTGCAGCGACGACGATCAACTCGACGACATCGGCGCCAGCCGCGCCGACCCTGGCGCCGGCGGAGATCTCGGCGGATGCGGCCGAGACTCTCTCGCAACTCGAGCAGCTCGTCGTGGCCGAAGCCGACGACCAGGACAGCTACCAGCGAGACGAGTTCGGGCAGCGATGGGCCGACATCGACCGCAACGGCTGCGACCAGCGCAACGACGCACTCGCGGCCGCGCTCGAGAACATCACCACCAAGCCCGGCACCCACGACTGCGTCGTCCTCACCGGCACGCTCCACGACCCCTACACGGGACTCACGATCGCCTTCCAGCGCGGCCAGGGCACCAGCGAGCTCGTGCAGGTCGACCACATCGTTCCCCTCGCATGGGCCTGGCGGCAGGGCGCCGACGAGTGGGACGAGACGCAGCGCGAGCACTTCGCAAACGACCCGATCAACCTGCAGGCCACGGACGGCAGCGCGAACCAGTCAAAGAGCGACCGCGGTCCCGCCAACTGGATGCCACCGAACGCGGACTACGGCTGCATGTACGCCGCCCGCTTCGTCGACGTCCTCACCACCTACCAACTCACGATCAACGCGGCCGACCACACCGCGCTCAGCGCGCAGCTCGCCGGCTGCACCGCCTGACCACACCCGAAAGGACCACCGCCGATGAGCACCCTGCGCAACATCATCATCACCGACGACACCGGCACCCGATACAACGATCTCTTCGTCGACATCCCTCTCGACAGCTACGAGATCACCCGATCCTCGGTCGGGTTCCATTCCGTCGACGCCATTGTGCCGGCCGACCCCTTCTCGCCCCGCGCATCCGAAGACGGGCCGCTCGGCGCGCTCCTGCTCCGTTGGGCTCAGGCGCACGTCGCGGGCCGCAACTACATCATCAGCTGGCAATACATCGACGCCCACGACATCCACACCGTGGCGGTCGCCAACACCACCACCCGCGAGCTGCACTTCGTGAACCTGTTCGGCCATGTCATCGCCGGCCGGCGAAGCTACCGGCTCCGCGAGCTCGCCGACGCGCTCGACCTCCTCCTCGACGCCACCTTCGACTGAGGGACCGGCGATGCTCTCCGACGAGGTCGCACGGATGATCGTCCATGGCAGCCCCGAGGGGTACGACCTCGGATGCCAGACTCGCGCCGGATGCGCCAACCACCACCACCCCACACTCATGACCTGCTACGCCGCCGCCATCGCCGCCCGAGACGACTGGAACCTCGCCAAGCTGCCCCGCAACGAACCGCTCCCCAAGTCAGCTCGACGCCTTCGCCGCCAGTCGGCCCGACGAACCGGAGGAACGCCCTCATGAACGACCACACGCTCACCGCATGGCCAGCGCTGCGCATCGGGGACCGTGCCCTCATCCGGGAGCGCGATACCGCGCGCGAGCTCACAGTCACCGTCGTCACCCTCCTCGATCCGCTCGAGGGCGAGGGCGACGGGTTCGTCGACCACCGCGGCCGCGTCATCCGGCACCACTTCTACGATGCTCGGCCGATCGCGCCAGATCCAGAACTCACCGACCAGCGCGACGTCGACGACCGCTTCACCCAGCTGACCGCCGCTCTCCTGAACGCGAGGACACGATGACCGCACCGCTCACGACCGGCGAGCTCCGCCTGCTACACAAGGCGCTCGAGCTCGCCGCCGGATACGCGAACACCGAACGAGACGAGTCCGCGATCCTCGAGCTCAGCGCACGCATCCGCCGAGCGCAGAAGACCATCCCGTCCGCGCCGGACGCGCACACCACGGTGCTCGCCACAATCGACGCCGTCAAACGCGCCGGCCGATACGAGAAGCTCACCCCGGAGATCCTCGACCGGATCGCTGATGAGCTCCTCCGAGAAACCCCGCTCTGACCGCCCTGCGCGGTACACTAAGGCGCGGCACCCGGCTGTTGAGCAGGTTCCTTCCCGCCCCTCGGGGCGAAAGTTCCTCCTCAGTTGGATCGTTGGTGAATGTGACAATTTCCACGCTCCGGCCGGGTGCCGTTTCTCTTGCCCCGGTGGCACGCGATCATCGACGATTGCTCACCGGCGGGCCCGTCGCCCTCACATACTCAGACCAGGTGCACTCGACAGCGAGTCTCATCGCATCGTCCGGGAAGTAGCCGATCAGCAGCCTCCGCTCGGGATCTTGATCGAACGTCACCGACCGCAACAGCCTGCGGCCGCGGATCTCGACATGGCGAATGATCGCGATCCTCTTGCTGTGGTCGAACACGTACCAGATCCCCGGCTCCGGTGACGCCTGCAGCTGAGACATCGGAGACCAGTGCTGCACCACAACAGCGAACCCTATGCTGACGCGCCGACAGCCCATGCGCTGAGCAGCTGCCGGCTACCGCGTGACCTCAGCTCGTCAGCGGCGCGCCGGATCCGTAAGCGTCGTGGTCATACCGCCGCAGCGCAGCAGTGAACTCGGCACTCGTGATCTCATAGCGGGCCACCGCCGCCGCGGCACCCTGGAACAACGCAGCGTTGCGATACACCCGGCCGCACACCGGGCACACCGCGAACTCGTCAGGATCGGACGAACCAGCCGCATCGAAGGTAAGGCGCCCGTGACGATCGGCACTTCGCCAATCCTGAGTAGCCGAATCGTTGCCGCAGGCGCAGACCTGATTCTCCCCGTCCTCATCAACCGTCGCGATCCCGTCGACGCGAACGGTCGGATATGGCCAGCTCACGACACCGCGCTCACGGCTCTCGCCTTGCGGGGACGCTTCTTCGGCATCGCGAGCTCGTCGACCGTGGTGAGCTTCGCGTAGCTCGCGAACAGCGCTCGCAGCCGGTCGACCTCCGTTGCGGTTCCACGCAGGCCCAGGGTCTTGTCGACAGCAGCGTCGAGCTCGCGATGCGCGCGGAGCAGCTCGGGCGCCATCGCGAGGGGGTTGTAGTGGTCTGCGAGCGAGCGTTCTGGGCGCAGCGCTCGCGCGTCCAGAACGGCTCGGCCGCCGGCGATGATCGCGGCACGCTGTGCGTCGGTGATGGCGGGCAGTGGGAAGGTGTTCCACGTCAGGGTGCTCGAGAAGCGCAGGCGAGACTCGAGGCGGCCGCCGATAGTGCGCTGCCAGGTGATGAATGCCGACGACGAGATCACTGCGAAGGCGAGACCGTCCGGGTCGTCTGCTTTGAAGTTCGCGTCACCGCAGATCACATCCGGGGTGAACAGGGCTGTTGGGAAGAACTTGCGGGTCTCGCTCGCGTGCCGCGGCACGCAGACATAGGGCGTGTCGGGCTGCGATCGCTGCCCGAATAGGTGTGGCGTCTCCGCCATCTGCCGCGTGGACTCGGCCTTCGATGCTGCGCGGAACTGGCGCACGGCATCCAGCCGCCGGCGGAGTATCGGTGAGCGGGCGATGTCGCTGGGGTCCAGATCGACGAGCCACAGGCACCACCGGGGTTCGTTGTGGATGAGCTGCCGGGCCCCGACGAACGGTCGGACGTACTTCGCAGCGATCGGATCCGCCATGACCTCCGCGTAGTCGTCCGGCTCGATGAGAAGGTTGCCGTCGTCGCGAGCCATGTTCCCGAACACCATCGGAGGAAGCGCCGAGGCCAGTGGGCTTCGGCGCTGGTCGACCAGGACAATCGGGCCGTCGACGAGGTAGCCGTTGAGCTGATCCACCACGGGGATTTCGACGGGCTCACCCTTGAGGTTGCCGGAGTAGTCGAACAGCCGCGCTCTCTTCCTCGACGGTCGGTCGAAACCGATCACCGAACAATGCACTGCCGCGGCGCCGGGCGCTTCACTGGTCCAGGCGAATGTCCGATGCGCGAACTTGACACGCCACCCGGCGGCGAACACGGGGCCGAAGAGCGCCGGCACCGGCTCTCCCTGTGCAATCGAGTTCGTCGAGACGAAGGCGAACTCGCCCCGGTAGCCGGGACGGCCGAGCAGCTCGAGCGCCTTCGCATACCAGCCAGTGACGTAGTCCAGCCGCCCGATGTCGTCCCGCCGCCACACGTCGCGCAGTTCCTGCGCTTGCTCGGCCGAGCGGGTGGCGTGGCCGAGGAAGGGCGGGTTTCCCATGATGTACAGGTGCTCTGTCGGTTCTAGGACGGTCGCCCAATCGACGCGCAGCGCGTTGCCGACGACGATGCTCTTGATCTTGTCCAGTGGCAGAGGATCGGGCGCAGATCCGAGCGCCAGCTCCATCGCCTGGTTTGCCTGGTGCTCCACCAGGTGCAGCGCCGTCGCTGCGATCTGGGCGGGCCATTCCTCGAGCTCGATCCCGTGAAAGCTCGACAGTCGCACGGCCAGGTGCTCCTCGGTGAAGAACATCGTCCGGGCCGTCTCGCCGGACAACTCTTGGACCCGCAGCAGAACCTCAAGATCGAGAGCTCGCATCTGTCGGTAGCCGACCACCAGGAAGTTTCCGCAGCCGCACGCCGTTATGTGTACGTTCGGTCAGTGTCTCAACGACCCACCCGACTGCATCCCCGGAGCATGATGTATCTGCGTTTCGTCGACCACCAACTCGCCCCCTCAACCGACTTCGACGCGCGCGCCAGCGACATCTACTCGCGCACCCGTTCGCTCCCCGAGGGGATGCCGATCCTTCTTGACGATCGGTGGCGGCCGGTTGAGCCGTGGTTGACGTACTTCCGGATCGTCGCAGCGTCGACAGACCCGGCGACGCTGCGCGCGTACGCATACGACGCCAGGCGGTTTGCGTCGTTCCTCGCCACGCGACAGACCGACGTGATCCATGCGTCGAGCGACGACATCGTCGCGTTCCGCGAATGGCGGCTGAGCGGCTCCGAGCGCCCGGTGTCGCCGGCGACGTGGCGACGCGACGTGGTCGTGATACGCGGGATCTATCAGCTGCTCACTCAGACCGGGCAGATCCAGCGCGAACCGTGGATCACCATCGGAAGGTCGTCGCCGCTCCGGATGCGTTGGAGGAGCGAGCCCGACATTCGGCCGCTGACGCAGGCGCAGTGGCGCACGTTCCTCGACGTCGGTCTCGGCGGACGAACCGCCGCGGGCGATCTGGACGAGAGTTGGCGGGGCACAACGAGCCTGCGTTCAAAGGCGGGCGCGCAGCTGGCCGTGACGACGGGGATGCGCCTCGGTGAGTTCTCCACACTGCTCGACGCTGAAGTCCCGCCGCCGACGGGCACCGGCATCTCCGTCTTGCTCGAGGCGTGCGCGAAGTACCAGAAGCGTCGACGCGTCCACGTCCCCCTCACGACGCTTCGGGCGGTCGATCTCTACCGGCAGACGGAGCGCCGAGCGGTCGTCCGCGCGTCAGCTGCCTCCCTCTGGCGACGCCGCTCCGAGCTGTTCGTCGTCGACGAGATCGACGTGTCGGCAGGCATCCTGCGAGGCCGGGTGAATGGGCGGCGATCGAGATGGCGGCTGCACCAGCTGCCTCCGCACCTGCGACGAATTGCCGTCATCGAGCGGGACCACGGGATGGAGGCGCTGGGGCTGTTCGTCGGTCGAGGCGGTTTGCCGATCAGCCGCAGGCAATGGCACGCGACGTTCGAGGCTGCAAGCGGGCGTGCTCTGAGGCTCGCTCAGGACGAGATGGGCGGTCGCCGTGCACGGATCACTCCGCACGATCTGCGCCACACTTTCGCTGTCGTGCTCCTGAAATCGCTGACCGATGTGGCGCTGGCCCGCGAGGCGGAGCGACGGGCAGGCAACGTGGGACCAGCCACGATCTCCGAGCACATCGCCATCAACCCGCGACTTACAGTGCAGCGGCTGCTGGGGCACTCGAACCCGGCGACGACCATGGTCTACCTGCGCTACATCGAGGACACCGATGCGCTCATCCAGGACGTATTCGAGAGCTGGAGCGACGAGGGCATGACATACGCGGACGCAGTCCTCGCTGATCGGAACGTCGCGTGACGAACATCGACCTCACCCCGCGGCAGATGCTGTTCGTTCTTCCGACCGCGAACGTCGATGGAACACTCGCCCCGCTCGACTTCGCACACCCCGTCCTTGCGGCTGAGCTCGCGGATGCGCTGATCGACATGCGTCGAGCCATGGGTCACACCGACGGCACCGCGTATCAGTACCGCCGGGCGCTGATGAGCCTTCTGCGCGGTCTACCTGACGCTTGCCCGCGAACTGTGAGTCTCGCAACACCGGGACTCGCCCTCATCGACGCGTTGCACGCGTGGGAATCCGCGTTGGCCGGCAACTACCCGCCGGAGAGCGCGATCCCGTACAAGTACGGCAGACAGATCCGCGCTCTCGTCCGCGTCCACGCAGCGAACGGTCGTGACGTCAGCGACGCCACGCTCCGTTGGGCGCAGGCGCACGTGCTGCACCAGGGCGGCGACTCCACGCCGCTCGATGAGTTCTCGAACGCGGAGCGACTCGCGATTCGCAACGCCTGCCGCGCCCGAATCCGCGAATTGGAGGCTCGTCTGGCAGTCGGACGTCGGCTGCTCGCCAGCGCAGACGACCCCCGAAGCACAGGGTGGGAACGAAGCGCCGATGTCCTGTGGGGCATTCGCCATCTCGGACGACGTCCCGGAGCATCGATCGAGGCTGATGTCCTCCGCGCGTGCGCATCGGGTGTGCTCGACGACCTCCACGACGACTTCGCGCTCGAACAGTCACCGGTCCGCGCCAATGCCGGCCGGATCACGCGACGACTACTGACCCACCTCTATCCGTCCAGCGAGGACCTCGTTGCGTTTCGCACACTCCTGCAGTTGGAGAGTGGTGCGGCGCCGGAAGAGTGGTCGGACGTTCGTCTCACAGACATCGAGCACACGACAGACTCGGTCCGCGTACGGCTCCACAAGGCGCGAGCCCACCGAACTCGAACCGTGCGATGCGCGATCACCGGGTCTCGCGATGGCACCGGGTGGAGAGCAGGGGATCTCATACTTCGCCTGATCGCTGTCACCGAGGCAGCTCGGGAGGAGGCAAAGGAGGTGGGCGGCTCCGACGCGGACGCCTTGTTCATCACCGTGCAGCGCACCGCGTCCAGGCATCTCGTCGCGCGCCAGGAGTCATTCTCGCGCCGCCCCTTCACGTCGCTTCTGATGTCGATCTCGCCCGAGATATCAAAGCCATACGATTCCCGCCGGCTACGTAAGACAGTGAAGAGTGTTCGTGCAGCAGTGCTCCGCAGCGCTGACGCCGCGGCGGGAGACGACCACAGCATCGCTGTCTACCAACGCCATTACGCGCAGTCGACAACCGTGCATGTTCTGGCCGGCAACGCCGTCAACGCGGCGCAGAGTCAGGTGTTCGATCGAGTACGAGGGCCGGTCTTCGTTCGTGCTGCGGCCAGCACCGTCGACGACGCAGCAGGCGACCTGGGTGCTGCCGCAGCCGCCGAGTTGGCCTCGAGCGCCACCGACCAGGGAATCACCGTGACTCAGTGCACGTCACCGTACGAATCGCCCTTCACGCCGGCGGGGCGGCTCTGCGAGCATCGGCCATCGATGTGCTTCGCGTGCCCGAACGCGATCGTGTTCGCAGATCACCTGCCGCGAGTCCTCGCGTACCGAGAGATTCTCCGCGGTCACGAGAACGAGATGCCCCCGGCCCAGTTCGCGGCGGTACACGGCCAGCAGTTGGTCAACGTCGAACGCATCCTCCACGAGTTCTCCCCGACGGAGATCGAGAACGCGCGGACGGCGTGCGAGACCGCCTCTGTCCATGTGCCGCTCACCCAGAGAGGAGTCCACCTGTGAGCGTCGATCGCGAGTACTCTGCCGAGCCGGTGTCGCTGTTCGCGAGCGACTACTGGGCGAGCGACACGGCGGTCATCTCAGATCGACACCTCGAACATGACTTCCCCACCCCCTTCTTCGGAGATGCGGATCGCTGGGACCTCAGCGCCCTGGGGTGGAACCCTGCTGCGGGCCGCCATTCCGCGGTGCTGTTGTTCGACTCGTTCATCGGTGAGTGGAACCTTCGTGCTCGCGAACTCGCAATGGCACTTCTCAACCCTGTGCATCCCGTGCTGCGCGGGCAGATGATCTATCTGCGAGCAACGCCCGCTCACGTGAAGACGATCCGTTCCAAGCTCGAGGGCCTGAAGCGGTTCGCCGCGTGGCACGCCGACAACCTCCCTGACACTCCACTCCATGATCTCCATCAGTCGCACCTCGACAGCTTCCTCACCGAGGTCAAGACGATGGGGATCCCCTCCAGAACGCGGCAAGCAGTCGGTGCTGTTCGCGAACTGCACACCTACGCGGCAGTCCTCTCTGGCGGAGGCATCCCGTTCCGCCCATGGGGAGATGTCCACACGATCGCGCTCAGCGGGCAGAAGTCCAGCGCCGAGCTGAGCACGCCGGTGATTCCACCGCAGGTGTGGTGGCCGCTCCTGCGGGCGTGCTGGCAGTACATCAACGTGTTCTCGCACGACATCTTCGCCGCCGCGGCGGAATGGTCGGCGCTCGACCGCCCCAAAGCCGAGCGCGTGAAGGTACGACACCCCGAGGACACGCTCGCGCGATGGATCACCACGCCAGGAAATCGGGTGCCCCTGCATCGGATGACGTACGGCCGATTCCGCGGGAGCGAGATCCACTGGACACTTCTTTCCTTGCTCGTCTCCGATGGGCACAGCAAACAGATGTTCTCCGAGTTGGACCGTCCTGACGTCCTCCGCCGACGTCAGGACATCGTCGACGCGATCGCCTCCGGCACGCTCGCGACCGCGCGCGGTGGGCTCGCCACGCAAGCGACGGCGATCGAACGCGCCGATGGATCCGTCGGTCCGTGGATCGACGGATTCGACCCGGCGACGATCCGAGTCCAACTGAAGCTCCTCCGCAACGCGTGCTACGTCTTCTGCGCGGCTCTCACGATGATGCGCGACTCGGAACTGCTGAGCATCAAGAAGGGAGCGCTCACCACCTCGTACGGGGCGCCCGCCGTCACCTCCCAGCTCCGGAAGGGTCGGCGCGGGACCCAGCGACGCAACTGGTGGATCATCGAACCCGTTGCGCAAGCAATCGCCGTCGCGGAACGACTTGCTCTCGGCGACGACGTCTTCAGCTCTGTTCGACGTGAACATCGAGCGCACGACGGAGCAGGTCGGTTCGATCGTCACAGCGAGCTGAAGCAGTTCATCTCTCAACTCAATGGTCAATCCGCGGATGCCGGTCTCGAACCGATCCCCGCGTTCCATCTTGCACCGCACATGTTCCGGCGGACGATGGCCGTGATCACCGCGCAACAGCCAGACGGCGAGATCGCCCTCGGCATCCAGCTCAAGCACGCAGCGCGACGCGCCGTCGCGAACGGCACGACCTCCGGGTACGCGAGCGAGACGCCGGAGTGGGCCGCGGAGTTCGAGCATGAGCTTCAGGAAGCTGTCGCGTCACGGTTGGTCGGCGCCTGGTCTTCTCACCAAGACCACGAGATGAGGCTCGCAGGCGCAGGCGCACAGCGCTTCCGAGACGAGCTCGAGAAGGTCGAGGCCGTCGCAAGCAACGAGGTCAAAGTCGGCGACGAGCGCACACTGCGCGCACTCCTGCGCGATCGCTTCAGCACGCTCCGATGGGGAACCGTCAACCACTGCCTCGGCATCCCTGAGCAGGCGGCGTGCTTGAAGGGGCTGCCCGCCGAAGCAGCCGCAGGAGGCGTTATGCCTAATCGCTGCCAACCCACCGCCTGCGGTAATTCCGTCGTCACCGAGGAGCACGCGCCGATCTGGATCGCGGAGGAACGCGACCTCGTCGCTAAGCTGCGCGACCGAAAGATGGCACCACACAATCGCGAACAACTCGAGACAGAACTTGAAGACGTTCGCCGTATCACGAGGAAGTTCACGGATGCCTGAGATCTCTGCCGTGACCGAACGCAAACTGCGCGACGCGATGGAACGCCTGCTCACCGGCGCGGCGATCCGCACCGACGGACGCCTCGTCAAGGAAAACCTCTATCGCGAAGCTGGCGTCAGCCGCGCCACCATGAACCGTGCGACTGCGGTCATGGATGAGTGGGCACGTCGCGTCGACGGGTCCCAGCCGCGAGATCGTGAGATCGAGTCGTTGCGAAGCTCGCTGGCCGATCGTGCAGCCCAGATCAAACAGCTCCGCGAGCGAGTGAGCAGCCTCGAAGCACAGCTGACGATCGCCGCGACCGCCATCGCCGAGCTGCACGTCGAGAACCAGTTGCTGCGTGGCGACGACCCGAGCCACAACGTCACTCCGATGAAGCGCCCGAACGCGGACTCACGCCGGGGATGACGGGCGCTGCTGCTGCTCGTGTCATCGCCACTTCGGAGGTCGGGTGTACGTGGTCGCGCCGACGGTGAAGCTCTCGGGCAGAAGAGCCTGGCGGATCTTGTCGCGACCGATCTGCGACGACGCGGGCATCAGCTGCTTGAGTTCGCTCGAGAACCGCTTGGGTGGGAAGGCGGCGCCGATGAACATGTGCGGGCGGAATTGTTTGGCCGCCCTGACCGCGGGCGCAAGATCGCTGTCGGCGCTGATGATCAGTGCCGAGTCCATCGCGTTCGCAGCGGCGTCGCCCACAAGAGCAACGGCGATGTTGACGTCGGTCTCCTTCTCCTCGTGCACCGTACGCGTTGCGCGACAGTTGAAGCACGTCACGGTCTTCGCTTGATATCGGCCCTGCGTGACGCTGAAGACGCTGGTGTGACGCGCAGCGACGGCTGCCTGATGGTAGGCCTGACGACTGGCCGCGCCCGCATCGCCCAGCACAGGTGCGGTGAACTACTTCACCGCGACGATGTGGCTGCGTGGGCGCAGGCTCTGCGCGAGTGCGACGAAGTCGATCCAGAGCGTCGAGCGTCCGAACTTGTCGTGCATGCCGTGATAGAAGTTGAAGCCGTCGATGTAGACGATGAGGCGCTCGTGCGGCGGTCCAGGAACGGGTGAGGCTGACAACAGACGACTCCAAATCGGTGCACGAGGTGATCACCTTCCTACTAGCGATCGTGTGTATAGTGTGGATACACCCCGCCCGGTTGTTCATCCCAACCGTGGCCCGACGCCCTCCCTCGTGGAGGGCGTCTTTGTGTCCGAGCAGGGTTGTCGAGTCATCGAGATTGCCATACAGATTAGGCCTTACTGCAGAGGCCTACTCGTGACGCTTGATGGGTGCCTTCCCCCGCGACCTCGCCTGATGCGTGGGACCACTACGCTCGCGAACTCGGCCAGAACATCCAGCGGGAACGAGCGCGTGTCGGATACAGCCAGGACCGTGTGGCGTACGAGTCCAACCTGAGCCGCTACACGTACCAGAAGCTCGAGAAGGGCGAGTCGAAGCCCGGAACTCCCGCGAACCCGACCGTCAAGACTCTGCTGGCGGTAGCTCAGGTGCTCGACGTTCAGCTCACGGACCTCTTGCCCAGCGTGCCGCCCGACCTCACGATCCGCTGAGGCACTTCGGCGTTGCGGTTGACAGCCCGCGACTACCAGGAGAGGCCTAATCTGTATGGCATTCTGCACTGTATGGGCGCTGCGGAACTCAACCAGGAGTCGTTCGTCATGGCGGTGGAAGATCCCTACCTCACCGCCCTGATCGGAACGATCGAGGAGCCCGCCGGATCCAGCACCGCAGCCCAAGCCGGCAGGCTGACGATCGCATGGTGGGACACACATGGCACTGGGCCGTCGTGCGCCGAACTCTTGAACGCGATGTTCACGAGCATCGCGTGGGACGACGTCATCGAAGACCCGGGACGGACGCTCCTCGAACGCCGTGAACAGACCGAGCTCATCCAGCGCTGGCTGATCAGCTACTGGACCCGACTGGGCGCGATTGCCTTCATCCCCGGACACGACGACGTCGTACGGCCGGGACGAATCTATCCCGAGCCGGAGACTGACTGATCCATCACCGCCTGATAGGTTGGCCGGTTCTACGTCGAGGAGGAAGCATGCGCGAGATCTCAATCGCAGGCCGTACGGTCACGATCTCGCTCGTCGCGACCACGCACGGTGAGGACGGCGATATCCAGCGCTACCTCGTCAAGGTGTCGGGCTCGGACGCCGCGACCCACCTCTCGATTCTCCGCATGACCAGCGCAGTCGATGCACGCGCAATGGCGGCGGCGATCGAGACCGAGCTCCTGCTCGACTATCCGGGCAGTCGCGAAGACGGAGTCCTCCGCGATCCGAGCGTTCGCGCCTGGCGCGACAAGCATCGCACCGCAATCGAGGCCGCTCTCGGTCGGCTACGTGACGAGATCGCTGGGATGCCGCCGGAGCCGGTCAGCGACCTCGAACGAACGCTGCTTCGCGCCTTCGAAATGGACCCCGACGCCCCGGATCCTCACGATGCGTGAGTACCCGTGGTTCGACTTCAATCAAGTCGACTTCGTGACCTCTGACACCCACTTCAGCCATGCTCGCATCAGCGAGCTCGCCGACCGTCCCTTCTCAACCGTCGCGGAGATGGATACTGCGCTGATTCGCCGCTGGAACGACGTTGTCGCTCCCGATTCCGTCGTGTTGCACCTGGGAGATCTCGCGCTCGGACCGATCGCTGAATCCCTTCCGCTCACCGCACACCTGCACGGACGCCGATTCCTCGTCCCCGGCAACCACGATCGCGTCTCGCCCGCGACGCAGTCGAAGAGAGCCATCGAGCGATTCCTGCCCATGTACGAAGCGGCGGGCTGGGAAATCCTCCCGGAGGTCATCGAGGGAACCCGCGGCGGTTACAGGATCATCGCCTCGCACTATCCCTACGCGGGCGACAGCCAGCCCATCGATCGGCACACGTCTCATCGCCCCCGCTGGGATGACGGCATCCCACTTCTCCACGGACACACCCACGCGCGCGACCACGGCCCGAATGGCCATCAGTTCCACGTGGGAGTCGACGCACACGACTTCGCGCCGATCCCGTTCAGCGTGATCGACGCCTGGATCCGCAGCTTGCCTGGAATCGAGACACGGTTGCAGACCGCAGTCCGCGAGGCGCGGGAAGTCATCGCCGACCTGGACGACACTCCGCCATCGAGCATGGACTTGATGTTCTTCATGCAGGCCTTCGACGAACTTCACATGCACCTCGAAGAACTGCTGGCGGCCGTCGACGAGGTCGAGAACGCCAAAAGCGACGACGGCGAGAGTTCCCGATAGGATCGGCCATACCCGGATACATCCGGTTCAATCCGCATGGGGGCGTGAATGTCCGAGCCGTGGCTCTCTGCCGACGACATCGCTGAGCACTTGGGCGTGACCAAGGACACGATCTACGCCTGGATCTCCGACAAGGGGATGCCGGCGCACAAGGTCGGGCGTCTGTGGAAGTTCCAGGCGAGCGAGGTCGACGACTGGGTACGCAGAGGGGACGCAGGATCTCCGGACTGACCCAGTCGGCCGCGATGTCGGCGGCACGACGTATCCTGATCGACTTGCCATTTTCCAGGGGAGGAACCACGTGGACGCACCTGCGGTGACGCTGGCATCGCTGCGCGCCGGGCAACGCCTGCGCGGTGTCCTGCCCGGGCAGCCGGTGACACTCGTCGGCGTGACACCGCTGGACGACGCGCTCGTCGAGATCTTCTTCCGCGATGACTCGGGTCGGACCGGCGAACGCACCATCACCGAGCTCGATGCCGGCAAGCTCGAACTAGTCACGGAGCTGGGTAACGCGCCCGCGTTCGACGGCGACCCTGATGAGTTCCGCCTCGCGGCCGAGGCGCTCCGCATCAAGTACGCCGCGCTCTACGACCCGATGGCGGCGGTGAATAGCTCGGACGTCGATCCGTTGCCGCATCAGATCCGCGCAGTGTACGAGGAACTCCTCCCGCGAATCCCGCTGCGGTTCCTCCTCGCTGATGACCCCGGCGCGGGCAAGACGATCATGGCCGGCCTCTACCTCAAGGAGCTCATCCTCCGCGCCGACTGCGAACGAGCGCTCATCGTCGCGCCCGGCGGCCTCGTGGAGCAGTGGCGGGAAGAGCTGTCGCAGAAATTCGACCTCTCGTTCGAGATCTTCAACCGTCAGATGGTCGACGACGCGCAGGGCCGCAATGTGTTCGACGAGCACCCGTTCCTCATCGCACGGATGGACCAACTCTCCCGCAGCGATGACCTGATCGAGCAGCTCTCTGACGTCACCTGGGATGCTGTCGTGGTCGATGAGGCACATCGCATGTCCGCGCACTACTCGTCATGGGCGGGTCAAGTCGACGAGACGAAGCGGTTCCGGCTGGGGCGGCTGCTCGCCGAGACCGCGCACAACTTCCTCCTCATGACCGCAACCCCGCACGCAGGCAAGGAAGAAGACTTCCAGCTGTTCATGTCGCTCCTGGACCGCGACCGGTTCGAGGGCCAGTTCCGCGCCGGCGTGCACCGCACTGACACGCGCGGCCTGATGCGGCGCATGGTGAAGGAAGAGCTCCTCACCTTCGAGGGCAAGCCTCTGTTCCCCGAGCGTCGCGCGTACACGGTCGAGTACGAGCTGAGCGACCCCGAGCGTGAGCTATATGAGCTGGTGACCGGCTACGTGCGCACCGAGATGGGTCGTGCGGAACGGCTCGCGCAGGCGGGCGACAAGAAGCGCGGCAACAACGTGGGGTTCGCGCTCACCGTGCTGCAGCGACGCCTCGCCTCAAGTCCGGAGGCGATCCTCCGATCGCTCGAGCGACGCCAAGTAAGACTTGAGACGCGCCTGCGGGAATGGCAGCGTGCAACCGACGAGGCGCGGTACAGCACCTCGATGACGGCGACGATCGACGAGTGGTCGACGGGCCGCGTGACTCTCGACTTCGAGGACTCGTCCAACTCGATTCCGAGTTTCGATCCCGATCTGTTCGACGATCTCGACGAGGAGGTCGCCGAGGAGGAGCGCGCGCAGTTCGAGGCGCGCGTCGACGAGGTCGTCGATCTCGCCACTGCGGCCGAGTCGATCGGCGAGCTTCGCGCTGAGATCGCGATCCTCGAAGACCTCATCCGCGTCGCGCGCCGCGTCCGGCTGCTGGATGACGACAAGAAGTGGGTGGAGCTGCGCACGATCCTCGACGACCAGCTACTCGTGCACGACGACTCCGGTGAACCGCGCAAGATCATCATCTTCACCGAGCACAAGGACACCCTTGACTACCTGCGGCAGAAGATCACGACGCAGCTGGGTCGCCCGGAGTCGGTCATCACGATTCACGGCGGCACCCGCCGCGAAGACCGGAAAGCGGCGCGCGAGCAGTTCACCTACGACCGCAACACCGTCGTGCTCCTGGCAACGGATGCCGCGGGCGAAGGCCTCAACCTGCAGCGGGCGCACCTCATGGTCAATTACGACCTGCCGTGGAACCCGAACCGGATCGAGCAGCGCTTCGGACGCATCCACCGCATCGGCCAGCGCGAGGTGTGCCACCTGTGGAACATGGTCGCCAAAGACACCCGCGAAGGGGACGTCTTCACGCGGCTGCTGTCGAAGATCGACCAGATGTCGATCGCGTACAACGGCAACCTCTTCAACGTCCTCGGCGACGCGGATGCGTTCCAGGAGAAGTCTCTTCGCGAACTGCTGATCGAGGCGATCCGGTACGGCGACGAACCCGAACGCAAGGCCGAGCTCGACCGTGTCATCGACGCGAGCGTCGCCCACGGTCTCGACACCATGGTCGCCGAGCGCGCGCTGCACCCCGAGATGTACTCGTCACTCAACCTCGAAGAGATCCGTGAGCGGATGGAGAAGGCGCGCGAACGACGCCTGCAGCCCGGGTACATCGCAGCTTTCTTTATCCCCGCCTTCGAACGCCTCGGCGGCCGCATCCGCCGGCGCGAGAAGGGACGGTACGAGATCACCCGTGTGCCTCAGCGTGTCATCGACACAGCACGCAGGCTCAACCGGTGGGCGCCCGTGCCGGAACGGTACGAACGGGTCACGTTCGAGACCGCACACGTTCGCCCCGAGAATCAGACGCAGGCCGCGCTCCTCGCGCCCGGCCACCCGCTCCTTCAAGCGGTTATCGAGCTCACCATCGAAGACCTCGGCCCCGTACTCAAGCGAGGAACGGTGTTCGTCGATCGCCGCGAACAGCAGTCCGACCACACGGCACTGCTGTACGCGGTCGAGCAACGCATCCAGAACGCCACCCCCGACGCCGACACCGTGTCGCACCACTTCGACTACCCCGTCCTCGACACAGCAGGCACAGTCACCCTCGCCGCGGCCCCGCCCTACCTCGATTACGACGCACCACACGCTGGTGAGGCTGCGGCAATCGCCGAGGTTCTCGCGGACGAGTGGGCGAAGAGCGACCATGAACGCTCGATCCGCACGTGGGCGTACCGCGACGGACTCGCACCCCGTATGGACGAACTCGCCGCGCGCATCGCCGTTGACGTCGACCGCACCCGGGTTCAGGTCAAGGAACGACTCCTCGCCGAGATAAACCACTGGGACCGCGAACACAATCGCCTCGAAGCACTCGAACGCGCCGGCACAATCGGCCGCATCCGCGCCGACGTCGCGCTCCAGCGGGCACGCCAACTCGACGAACGGCTCGACAAGCGGCTCCACGCTCTCGACGAAAGCACGCAACTCGTCGCCCTTCCCGCGGTCGTCCGCGGATCAGCACTCGTCGTGCCGAGCCAACGACTGTCGACTGACAATGAGGATGCCGCGCCCCAGACCTTCGCGCGCAACACCGAGCTCGTCGAACGCCGAGCCGTGGAGGCCGTTCTCGCCACCGAACGCGCACTCGGCCGCACGCCACACGAGATGCCCAGGAACAACCCCGGATACGACATCCAGTCCTTCGGTCCAGACGGACGCATTCACTACATCGAGGTGAAGGGTCGAATCGAAGGGTCCGACACCTTCACCATCACGACGAACGAGGTCACCTTCGCCCAGACCCAGGGCGACCGCCACCGACTCGCCCTCGTCCTCGTGTCACCGGACGGCGAGAAGCGGGACCGGCTCCGCTACGTGCTCGACGCGTTCACCCACATCGAGCCGTCCGCGACAACCCGGTCGTACAACGAGGAGTGGCGCGACTACTGGGATCGTGGAGGTCCACCGCGATGACTGACCCGATCGAGACGACCAACCAGCCCACGAGAGACGTACAAGTGAACGCGACACCCAAGAAGAAGCTCATCGAGACTTCTCTGCCGCTCGAAGCCATCAACTTCGCCGCCGCTCGTGAGAAAAAGTCGATCCGCAAAGGGCTACCTCTGATGGTGCACCTTTACTGGGCGCGCCGCCCTATTTCGGTCGCACGCGCCGTTCTCTTCGCCCAGCTGGTCGACGACCCTGCGTCTCGTCCGGAAGAGTTCCCCACAGTCGATGCGCAGGACGCGGAGCGTGCACGACTGCATCGACTGCTCGAGCGGCTGATCATCTGGGAGAACAGCAATGATGATGCGCTTCTTGCCCAGGCGAGAGCGGAAATCCGCAAGAGCAACGATGGCAAGCTACCCTCCGTCCTGGACCCGTTCGCCGGCGGTGGGGCCATTCCACTCGAAGCGCAGCGGCTGGGGCTCGAAGCGCACGCGAGCGACCTAAACCCCGTCGCGGTCCTCATCAACAAGGCGCTCATCGAGATTCCGCCGACCTTCGCCGGCCGACCACCTGTCCATCCAGGCGCTGCTGGGACCCGCAATGCGTGGGGCCGCTCCGAGGGATTGGCGGAGGATGTTCGCGCTTACGGCAACTGGATGCGAGACCAAGCCGAGCGGACCATCGGGCATCTTTACCCCAAGGTCACCGGACCAGACGGTACGCAGCACACTGTCATTGCCTGGATCTGGGCCCGCACCGTCAATAGCCCGAATCCGGCAAACCCAATCGAGGTTCCGTTGGTTCGCTCCTGGTGGCTGAACAAGAAGAAGGGTAGCGAGGCGTGGATCGAAGCCCGGGTTGTCGGCAGAAAGATCCACTACGAGGTGCACAATGACGCCAACGGCCCGAAGGGTGATGACGACGGCACCATCAAGCACGGGAAAGGCGCCCGCTCGGTTGCTGATGGCACACCCTTCACGTATGACTACGTCCGCGAAGCGGGGAAGCGGGGCGAGCTTGGAGCACACCTCATAGCCGTAGTGGCGGAGGGCGCGCGCGGCCGACTCTACCTATCGCCCACTGCAGAGCAGGCCGCGGCCGCGGCGGTCGATCGTCCGGATTCATCTATCGATGCCGACGTACCAACGAACCCCCGTTGGTTTTCGCCACCGGCCTATGGATTGACGAAGTTCTCCGACCTCTTCACCAATAGGCAGCTCGTTGCGCTGACCACGCTGAGTGATCTCGTCGCGGACGCCCGCGAGAAGGTCCGCGACGACGCGCTTGCCGCGGGTCTCCCGAAGGGCGACCGACTCGAGAATGGAGGGACTGGCGCGGAGGCTTATGCAGATGCCGTCGCAACGTATCTCGCGCTGGCGGTCAGCCGAGAAACCAACGCCTCGTCATCAAGTTGCGGCTGGGACAGCAGTCTCCAGAAGATCCGAAACGTGTTCTCTCGTCAGGCCATTCCCATGGCGTGGGACTACGCAGAGGCGAATGTGTTTTCGACATGGTCTGGAGGGTTCATAACCCAGATCGATGGAATGGCCGACGCCATCGACCGTCTCCCGGCGGGACGTCGAAGCACCGCACGTCAGGCGGATGCCTCGACACGTGACTACTCGGGCGCCGTCATCTCCACCGACCCGCCCTACTACGACAACATCGGTTACTCGGACCTATCGGACTTCTTTTACGTCTGGCTGCGACGATCTCTTTCAACGATCCACTCGAAGACGGTTGGGACTATGCTCACTCCGAAGTTCGAGGAGCTTGTCGCTAATCCGTACCGACATGATGGCAAAGCAGGAGCGGAGAAGTTCTTCATCGAGGGCTTCAACTCGGTCTTTGCCCGAGTCCGCGAGGGCGCAGACCCGAATGTCCCGCTGACTGTCTATTACGCGTACAAGCAACAGGAGGCCAACGCCGAGGGGACCTCCTCTACCGGCTGGCACACGCTACTGGACGGTCTCATTGACTCTGGGTGGGAGATAACCGCGACGTGGCCCATGCGAACCGAGATGAGCGGAAGGCTAATCGGTTCAAATGCCAACGCCCTGGCCTCTTCGATTGTCCTGGCTTGTCGCCCCCGCCCGAGCGATGCGCCTACGACGACCCGACGAGCGTTCGTGGCCGCACTGAAGGCGGAGCTCCCAGAGGCGCTACGCACGTTGATGCAGGGCGCGATTGCACCCGTCGATCTCGCGCAGGCGGCAATTGGACCCGGCATCTCCGTGTTCTCCCGGTACTCGCGGGTGCGGGAGGCGGATGGCTCCGACATGAGTGTGAAGGACGCACTCCTGCTCGTAAACGCCACGCTGGACGAAGTAATCGGCGAGCAAGAGTCGGACTTCGATCCCGACACTCGGTTCGCAGTCAAGTGGTATCGCCAATACGGCTGGACCCAGGAGAACTCCGGCATTGCTGACCAGCTAGCGCGCTCGTCCGACACCTCGATCGGAGCCCTTGAACGCGGCGGCATCTTCGAGGCGAAGGGTGGCAAAGCACGCCTCCTCTCACCGACTCAACTCGAAGACGAATGGGATGTTGCCGTAGATGAGCGTGTCAGCGTCTGGGAGGCGACGGTGCGCCTCGCAGCGGTGATGGCGAAGCACGGCGCCGACCAGGTCGCCGCACTGCTCCCGTCGGTGCAGACGCGCGTGAACCTGGACGCAGTGAAGGAGCTCGGCTTCCTGCTGTTCCACGAGGCGGAGAAGAAGCGCGACACGAAGGACGCGATCCTGTTCAACGGTCTCGTGAGTGCCTGGGGTGACGTGAATGAGCAGGCACGCAAGCATGCAGGAGCGCCGCGCGCGGTGCAACAAGCATTCGACTTCGATGAGGACGGGGACTGATCTCGATGGCGATGAACAACCGTGACCGCGTGGGCAAGGCCTTCGACCTGTTGTCGGAGGGTCTGCTCGATTCGGTTGACGAGGTAATGACTGCGGCCTACGGCACGTCGGACTGGCCGACTGCGTGGGCTCAAGAAGACGCGCAGCGCCGGGGTGGGCCAGCACGAACGCTGACGAAGCACGATGTCCAGGTGCAGCTTCGCGCGATCACCGAGCAGGGATACCGCTTCAAGGACGTGCTTTCGCGCGCGCAGCAGGGGTTCGGGTCAGAACTACGCGAGACGCGCAATCTGTGGGCGCACAACGAACCGTTCAGTTCCGACGACGCTGCGCGTGCGCTGGACACGATCGAGCGGCTGCTTCATGCCGTCGGAGCGGTGGACTCTGCCGAGGACGTCCGCAAGCTCCGCGTCGACCTGCAGCGCACGGTCTTCGAGGATCAGACGCGTAAGCAGGTCAAGCGGACGACGGTGACCCTCGACCCGGGTTCGGGGTTGAGGCCGTGGCGTGAGGTGATCCGCCCGCACGACGACGTGGCGCGGGGCGAGTTCACGGCGTCCGAGTTCGCGGCAGACCTTCATCTGGTGCGCACCGGGCAGGCAACGAGTCCTGAGTACGGCGACCCGGTCGAGTTCTTTACCCGCACCTATCTCACGGAAGGTCTGCGAGATCTGCTGTCGCGCGCGCTCCGGCGCGTGGGCGGCGGAGACGGGAACGCGAGCCCGGTCGTCAATCTGCAGACCAACTTCGGTGGCGGCAAGACGCACTCGATGCTCGCTCTGTACCACCTGTTCAGCGGAACGCCCGCGAAGGACTTCCCGCAGGAGCTACAGGAGCTGATCGCTGAGACCGGAAGCCCGGATCTTGCGGCGCTGGGCGTGAAGCGGGTCGCGCTCGTCGGCACGTACTTGAAGGCGGGATCACCGCTCATCAAGGAAGACGGGACTGAGGTGCGCACGCTTTGGGGTGAGCTTGCATGGCAGCTCGGGGGCCGCGAGGCATACGACCTCATCGCTGAAGACGACCGAGCCGGGACGAACCCGGGTGAAGCGCTGCGGACGCTGATCGCGAAGTATTCGCCGGCGCTGATCCTGATCGACGAGTGGGTCGCGTATGCGCGACAGCTCGTCACGGACAAGGAGCTCCCGTCCGGCTCATTCGAGACGCAGTTCACGTTCGCGCAGTCGCTCACCGAAGTCGTTCGGTCGGTACCTGGTGCGATGCTCGTCGTCTCGATCCCGGCATCCGACACCGGTGATGCAGGTAGCGGAAGCGACATCGAGATCGGCGGCGCCAACGGCCAGCTCGCGCTCGAACGACTTCAGAACGTGATCCGCCGGGTCGCCGACCAGTGGCGGCCGTCGAGCAAGGACGAGTCCTTCGAGATCGTCCGCCGCCGACTGTTCCAGGCGCCGAACGCGGAGGGCCTCACCACGATCTCCGCTGTAGCGCGCAGCTTCGTCACCCTGTACCGCAGCAACACCGCCCTGTTCCCGCGGGATGCCGCGGCCCCGAGCGATGACTACGAGCAGCGCATTCGCGCTTCGTACCCGCTGCACCCCGAGTTGCTGGACCGTCTGTACGAGGACTGGTCCACGCTGGAGCGATTCCAGCGTACCCGCGGCGTGCTCAAGCTCGTGTCGTCGATCGTGCACGAGCTGTGGGCATCCAACGACACGTCGCCGTTGATCCTCCCCGGCAACGTTCCCCTGGAGGCGACGACGGTCAACACCGACCTCACCCAGTACCTTGAGGACCAGTGGAAGCCGATCATCGACTCGGACATCGACGGTCCGGGGTCCATGGCGCAGCAGATCGACCTCGACCGCCCCAACCTTGGGCAGCGGTTCGTGACACAGCGGATCGCGCGAACCATCTTCATGGGTGCCGCCCCGCGGATCAAGGCGTCACGGAAGGGCCTGGACAAGCAGTATGTCTGGCTTGGCACCGCCGCCCCTGGTGACACGCTCGGCAACTTCGGGAGTGCGATCGAGTTGCTCGCGCAGCGGTCGACGTACTTCTACGAGGAGCAGGGCCACTACTGGTTCGACACACAGCCGTCGGTGACGAAAACTGCGAACGACTATGCGGAGCGACTCCGCGAAGACGTCGAGACTGTGTGGAACGAGATCACCAAGCGGCTCCGCAGCGAGGAAGGTGCGCGCGGTGTCTTCGATCGGGTGCACATCGCACCGGCATCCAGCGCCGACATCCCCGATCTCGAGGACGCGCGACTGGTTATCACACACCCGCGCCACTCGCGGCGGAAGTCGGACGGTGCCGACTCCTCAGCACACCAGTGGGTTCGCGACGCGATCGAGTCCAAGGGCGCCAGCCAGCGTGTGCACCGCAACACTCTCGTCTTCCTCGTCGCTGACAAGAGCGAGCTGGAGAGCCTGGAGGCCGCCGCGCGCAGCTACCTCGCGTGGAAGCGCGTGCAGGCGACCAGCGAGAGCCTCAACCTGTCGGTGCAGCAGCGCAAGCAGACCGACGACTGGGTCACGCGCCTTGATCGGACCGTCTCGGATCGAATCCGCGACACCTTCGTGTGGGCGGTCTACCCCGAACAGTTCGACGCAACCAAGCCGTTCGAGCTGATCACCGACAAGGTGCCTGACTCAAGCGGCCGCTCGCTCGCCGAGCGCGTCGCCGCCAAGCTGTCCCGCGACGATCAGCTCGTCACCGAACTCGGTGCGCCAATCCTCGGAGCGACCCTCCATCAGGAGCTCGGGCAGCTGTGGCGAGACAAGGGCGAGATCAGCGTCGGCGAACTGTGGGGCTACTTCACTCGTTACGTCTATCTGCCCCGACTCGTTCGCCGCGAGACCCTCGACTCCGCGATCGAACGCTCGCTCAACTCCGTGCTCGTCGACGGTGAGAAGTTCGCGATCGCGACGGCGAAGGACACCGAAGCTGGTCGCTACCGCGGGCTGATCGTTCCCCCTGCGCACAACGCCGCGATCCAGGTCACCGACAGCACGCTCCTCGTGGACTGGAACACGGCGGACGAGCAGGCATCTGCCGATCGAGTCGCCGCAGCCCGCGAGGCTGCTGCGCGCGCGGCTGAGGAGGGCGCCGCGGAGGTTGGGCCGATCGACATTGTCCTGATCAATGACGAAGCAGACGAGGCGGAGGGAACGAGCGAGGAGAGCTTCGCGCCGCGACGTCCGAGCCGCTACTTCGGCTCCGTGAAGGTTGATCCCGACCGGTACTCGCGCGACATCGGAAACGTGACTCGCGAGATCATCGACCGCCTCGCCGGCGCCGGCGCCAAGCTCGAGATCACCATCGACATCCAGGCCAGCAAGAGCGACGGCTTCGACGAGGGCGAGGTGCGCACGATCTCCGAGAATGCGCGCGTGCTCAAGTTCGACCCGAGCTCCGGCTTCGAGGGGTCGTAGTGGTCGACCTGCTACGGAAGCTCGATCGGCTCAGTCATGCGTGAACTAGATTTCGACTACGGTGCGCTCCGTGATCTGTTCCACGACATTGAACATGAGAAAGTCGCGGTCTTCGAGATTCCGGCCGCAAGCGCGTCAGCGATCGCTGAGCAGCTCGGTGTTGCAGTACGCCGCTGCTACATTTCGGATGCCTCGGCTGCAGACCGTGCGAGTGCGACAGGGAGACCGCTGAGCGAGATTGTGGCCGCGCGACTTCCTGACAAAGGTTCGACAATGGCGGGCGATTTCGGCGAGATCCTAACGGCCCTGTTTCAGGCCGCTAGGGAGCACCCGACTGAACTGCTCGACGCAAAGAAGTGGCGACTCAAGCAGGATCGCACGATGCCCGCTCCTAAGTCCGATGTCGTGCAGCTGGTCTTGCCGCACTGGCCACAACCGTCCTCGGAAGATCGGCTCCTCTGTTCGGAGGTTAAGACCAAGTCGACGCGCGGAACATCAACTCCCATCGCTGATGCCATCCGGGACTCGAGAAGGGACAGCGACGGTCGTCTGATCAAGACGCTCGAATGGCTCAAGGAACGCGCACTGGACACGGGCCTCACGACCGTGACGATCGACATGCTCGATCGATTCATCGATGCAATCGACTACCCGCAGGCGAGTCGTGAGTTCAGCGCAGTCGCCGTCCTTTGCTCCACTGTCGACCTCGCATCGGAGCTCAGCGATGTCGAGTTGCCGTCACCCGCCGAACGCGCAGTCATCATCCTGACGTTGTCCGACCTCAAGTGGTATTACGAGAGCGTGTTCGACATCGCCCTGACGAGCGTGGTCGACGGATGAGGGCATCCCTTGCGCGGTGGATCGCGGATGCAGAGACGCGTCACACGATCGTGGACTTCTCGCTCTCCGCCCATATCTCCCAGTTGGACTACCTCGATCACCGGAGCTTGGACCTCTACTACTCGCTCGTCGGCGAGCTCTTCGACATGCTGCGCGGCGGAGGTGCGGAGTCCCGAGCATGGCTGACCCTGGGCCAGGGTCTCGTCTCGGCAAGCCGCGATCTCCAGAATGAGGCGAAGTCTGATGCGCTCTTCTTCGCCGCAGTGGCCTTCTATAGCGGCGGCTATCCCGCTTCGGCGGCCTTGACCGCGCGCGACGCTAATCCCGCGCACTTTGAACTCGAGGTTCAGCGCGCGGCGTATGACCTGCTGACTCGATCATCCAGACCATCCAGCACGTCAATCGTCACGCTCGTCGATGCGGTGCGAACCGGCCAGGTTAGCGCCCTCGAAATGGCCGTCGCCACCGCGTACGAAGACACGTCCCGAGCGCTTGCGATCGGCCCCGATGAATGGGTTGCGCATCGCCTTCACACTGCGCTGCTCGAGCGATTCCGCGTGGCGAATCTCCGGGCGGTGCTACCAAACGGTGGCGCATCGCGTTGGGATCGTCTCGTGGAGTCGTTCATCGACCGGAGTAATCCAGTATGGGAGTTCTTCCCCTCACAAGTGGAAGCGATCGACGCGGGGCTTCTCAGTAGCGATGCGTCGTACTCGCTTCAGATGCCGACCGGTGCCGGAAAGACTGCGCTGACCGAGGCGCTTATCTTCAATCACCTCATCGATTCACCCGAAAGCCGGGCGGTGCTCCTGGTTCCGTACAGGGCGCTGGCGAAGGAGCTGCGCGGTAGCGTTGGCAGGCACCTCTCCAGTATGGGGTTGCAGACGCGCACCATCTACGGTGGCACCGTCCCGGCTCCAGAGGAAGACGAGGACCTCGACTCGGTGCGCGTGTTCATAGCGACGCCTGAGGCGATGACCGGCCTGCTCGGCGCACATCCACAACTACTGACGACGATCTCGCTTGTCGTGTGTGATGAAGGCCACCTGCTCGACAGTGGATCTCGTGGAATCGGTCTGGAGCTTCTGCTCTCGCGATTGAACGCTCGAACCCCACCGCCACGAACGGTCTTCCTGTCGGCGATCGTGCCGAACGTTGAGGAGATCAACGCCTGGCTCGGCGGAAACGACTCGACTGTCGTAAGGAGCGAGTACCGGCCCTCGATCGCGGAGTACGCCACGCTGCGGCAAACTGGCACCGGCCAAATGCGCGACGTCAGCCTCGAACTGCATGAGCCGTCGACGTCAGTTCCCGCCCATTCTCTCCCCAGATTTCTCAGCCTCCCGGACTTCCAGTACATCAAGCGCTCCACGGGCCGCCGCAACACCTTCAACTTCGATTCAACGAAGACACAAGCGGTTGCTGCCGCGCGTAAGTCGCTTTCTCTCGGTGCGGTCGCAATCTTTGCTGCTGAGAAGGGCGGTGATCGCGGAGTTGTGGGGCTGGCGCGCGAGCTGCTAAAGCAACTTGAGGCCGGGTTGCCTCTCCCCATTCCCATCGACCACGTTCAGGAGTCAGCGAAGCTCAACGAGGCGATCGCTTACCTTTCCACCGAATACGGGGCAGCCTGGCTCGGCACGATGACGCTCGAAGCTGGAGCAGCGATTCATCATGGCGATCTCCCTCAGGAGACGCGCGAAGTCCTCGAGGAGCTGCTCGCTGAACGCGTGGTTCCACTGGTCATGTGCACGAGCACACTGGCGGAAGGAGTAAATCTTCCGATCCGCACGATGGTGCTCTACTCAGTTCGTCGGAGCACCGATGGTGGGGCGCCCACTCCCATGCTCGCACGCGATATCAAGAACTTGGTCGGACGGGCGGGTCGCGCTGGCGCATCGACAAGAGGACTAGTCATCTGCGCCAACGCGGCGGATTGGGATGCAGTGAAGGCTGTTGCTGAGGGACAGCCGGGCGAAGCCGTGACGGGCGCGCTCCTTGGCCTCGTACGACAGCTTCGAGCCGCGCTCGACAGTAGGCAAATACCGCTTTCCAATGAGCTCCTGGATCGAGCCCCGGCGCTGGCATCACTTACCGACGCTGTCGACGCCTCCCTCATCGAACTGATCCGCGACGAGATTGGTGCTGACGAGTTCATCGACATTGCCCAGCAGTTCGCATCCAAGACTTTTGCTGCAGCACGCGGGAATGAGGTCGAGCGGGCCATGCTGGTGGAGGTGTTCAAGCAGCGTGCACAGAATCTCGTCGCGATGCGCGCCTCAGGCCGCCTAGCGTGGGTGAGAGACAGCGCGGCGAAGCCTCGGCTTGTGGACTCGGTCATTGACGGACTTCTACCGCGAGTTCCGGATTGGACCGACATCGAATCGCCACTCGATGAGCGTCTCGTCAACGCGCTTGTCGCTTGGTCGCTCGAGCAACCTGGATTCAGGCAAGAAGCGACCGTCGCGTTCCGCGGAGCGACTGTCGCAAGCATCGAAGACACACTCGTGGGCATTGTGCGCGCGTGGATTACCGGCCACTCCTTCAGGCAGATCGCCGAGGCGATGGAGATTGAGGTGGATGTCCTCCTTCGCGTGCACGCCAAGGTGGTGCTGTTCGACACTCTCACATTGATCGAGCAGGCCGTCGCAATCATCCGCCGACGCGTTGAAGAGGGCGGAGAGTCGTTGGCGCCCGCAGTTGATGCCTTTCCGGACTTCTTGCGCTTCGGCGTAAGTACCGCGCCCGCCCGCGAGTTGATGGCCCGCGGAATTCGGCATCGCCTCGCAGCCGTTGAACTTGGCCGCGCGATCGCGAGCAATCCCCTGAACATCATGACTTCGACCGCTGCTGCCGCGCGCGCACTGCTGCAGGATGAGAGTACCTGGCGCGCCATGCTTGGCGACCTCGTCTACGCCAGGACTGCCACCGACATCGGGCTGCGACGCGCTTGATCGTGAGTCGCAACTGAAACCGTCGTGCCCACGAGCAGCGACGACATTACATCGCTCGCCACCTGACCCGACAAGCCATGCGTGGGTTCGCGCCGTCACACGTGCACACATCACACTGCACGAAGAGTCCGCGGCTTGTCCCGGAACACAGTCGGTGCGTGAGGGCCCACTCCGATCAGTTGCCGGATCTCGCCATCCGTCAGTCCGGATCCATCCAATGTGCGTCCGATGGAGCGCGCAAGCTCCGGCGTCTCGGCAGCAAGCAGGTCGCTACCCGGCTCGCGTGTCTTCCAGCCGCGGCTATTCATCTGTCGATAGAAGCGTTGCCGGTCTTCCGAACTGACCTTCCCAAGGCGGTACGCGCGCTCGAAGATCGCCTGCATGGAAACGCCCCACTCCATCTTCAAGTCGGAGAGTTTGCCCAAAGTGAGATTGACGAGCTCGGGCTCGATGACATGCTCAGGCATCAAGAACTCAGCCGCGAACTGGTTTGCCTGCTCTTCAACATCGGCGTCAATATACGTCGTATGCAGGACGAGGTGCCCCAACTCGTGCGCCATCGTAAGCCGCTTGCGATCGACTGGAAGATTCGCATTGAGGATGACTACGGCGTGCTCGCCGGCCCATTGCGACATCCCATCGATCCTGTGCGTGCCGAAGTCCTCCTCGACGACCAAGATCCCCGCCGCTTCAATCCAACGAGTGAGGCTCTTTACCGGCCCGATCGGCATCCGCCACACTGCTCTGAGCATCCTTGCGGCGTCGGCGGGTGATTGGTCATCTGGATCTACCTGGATCACATGCTGTTGAGGGCGCATCGGCACGCGCTCGAGCAGGTATGAGGAGTGCATACGCAGCACATTGAGGCGAGCTTCGACGCGCTTCCAATCCGATGGCTTGGTGGTCTTCTGGCGCCGCATATGAGCGTCGGCCGCGATCGCGCCCTGCATACGAAACTCGTGGCGAAGGAACCCTGGAGTTACCCCGAGCGCATCGGCGAGCCTGCCGACCATCTCGTCGTCCGGTTCACGCAGGTCGTTCTCGTAACGAGACAGTGCAGCCTGGGTGATACCGAGCTTCTCTGCCAGCTCCTCCTGCGTGATCTCTGCAGCGCGCCGGAGGACCAAGATGATGTCACCGACGCGGCCGGTCATGTGCCCGACTCCTCCTCGGCCTCGCGAATGACGTTCGTGAGGTCCAGCTCGGGAAGCTCGGGGGCGACCGGCGCCCACGTGAAGCCAGAGGGTGCCGATGCGTCCTTCCGCAACTGAATAGCCCAGATTGGGTGGTCCTTCCCATCGCGGAAAGACAGGACCGCGTCGCCGACTGAGCGAAGCTCTGCGTCCCACATATATCCGAGAGCGAGGCTGAACGATTCCAGTCCCTCCAGCATCAACGAACTGTTCGACCAGAAGGCGCTCGAGGCTTCCGTCGGATACGCGGAGATGCGGTCTCCCGGGTGGTGCCGCTTGACTCGGATCAAGTATTGCGTCCCGCTGCGCAGTTCACGCACCGGCTCTCGATCGACGATGTGGACACTCTCCAACTGAGCGACCGCCTTGATCACCCGATCCCAGATCCGCTCGTGGAGGAAGTTCGCGGTGAACCGTTGCGTAAAGCCAGGGAACCAGCCGGGCTTCCATGAGCGGAACTCTGCGTAGTCGGCTCGTGCCCCATCGACCGCATCGACGAATGCGGTGACGAACGTGTCTCCGAGGTCGGCAAGGACGCGATCGCTATCCGGATGCGAGTTCGAAATCATGCCAGAAAATATACCACCGTGTACCGACACTGCCAGAAGTCGTTCGTCGGCGTGTTCAGGCGGCGCGGATCAACCTGACACCCGTGTCTCGTGAGACATCCGACTTGCGCATAACGGCGGGATCCAGGAACCGCATCAGCCCCATGTCGGCACGCAGCTTCTTGAGCTTGGCGGTGTCGTGGTACCCGTCCGTGAACCGCTGCCGCAGTTCATCGAGGAACATCGGGCCGATGACCTTCATGATGTTGGTCTCGGTTGTGTAGTGCTCACCGAGCTCACGCCGAGCTGTCTTGTCTTTGACGGCCTGGAAGAGGCTGCCGAAGATCGCCGGCGAGATCACCGACCAGTTGAACATCGCAGCCGCGATCAGCCGGTCACGCATGCCAGCGTCGAAGGACGGGATCGACACCGATTCCTCGAAGACGCCACCGTTGACGTAGGGGAACCGCGAAATTAGCTCGTCGAGGTTCGACTGCCGACGAGAGGGCTCACGTCCCATGACCTGGTACAGCAACGACAGCTGAGGCCCGAGGTCGGAACCATCCGTCGCGGTGCGGGTCTCGAGGAACTCGAGGAACAGATCGCGATCCCACACTCCGGCGTCATCGGCGTAGAGGGCGAACAAGGTGCGCACCAGAAAGACCGACGCCTCGTGATCGTCGTACCCGGACCCCTCGAGGGCCTCGTACAGCGACGCCATCAGCTTCGCCGCTTTGATCGACGCCGACTCCTGCGCCTTCGATCCGAAGGTTCGCTCACCGTACCCGGCGAGGAAGGCCAGCACGTCGGCACGATCCCGCATCTGGGTCAGGGCGAACTCCTGCACACCCTCGCTCTCAGCGTGAAGATCGAGCAGACGGAGCCGGCGGAAGTCGCTCGTGATGACCCACCGAGGAACCTCCGGGTCGGGAAGGTCGTCGATGTAGTCGAGCGCCTGCTGCTCAGCCGCGACGAGATCCTTGCCGGCGGACTTCATCTCGATCAGCGCGAGACCAGGGATCAGCGCGTCGATGTATCCGCGCGAGCCGGTAGATGAGCGCTTGACTCGCTTCTCGTAGAACGCCGCGCGGGTCTGGGTTATCCCGTACACGCCGAGCAGATCCCGGACGAAGGACTGCGCCTGCTGTCGCTCGTCGCCGGGCTCGTCCTGCCAGTCACGGGTGAACTGCGCAGCGCGAGCTCGGATCTCATTCATCGACAACGACTTCGGCACGATCCCAACGGTATCCGCCCAGGCCGCTCCCCCTCGTACCGCTCGCTCTTGCCCTCAGCATGGCGGCTGCAGAGTTCCCCACCACCACGCCTTGACACGGGAGCAAGCTGGTTTTAGGGTAGTGAATGTCACATTCACCACCTTTGAGGAGGTCTCATCATGCGTGCGTTCCCCGTGAACCGCGACACCATCGACCTGCTGGTCACCGCCGCCTACATCTCCACCCCCGCCTATCGCAGCAGCACCCCGCGCGAGCTCGCCGAGAACGCCGACCGGATGGGGCAGAGCCTCTGGGACGAGAACCACGCCAGCGTCAGCTACGCGATCAAGCAGCACATCGCCGC
>Ga0207903_1000182_pt1 | contig 25807 bp, 26 predicted proteins | sample MalvirmetaMSP131_FD_184234 | JGI IMG/M metagenome (GOLD analysis project Ga0207903, IMG submission 184234) | Marine viral communities from the Deep Pacific Ocean - MSP-131 (SPAdes) | ecosystem: Environmental > Aquatic > Marine > Oceanic | place: Atlantic Ocean | collected 2011-06-25
CGGTGCCGCAGCCGGTGCCATCACCGGCGAAGGCAGCCGCCGTGACGAAATCCTGATCGGCGCCGCCGTCGGTGGACTCGCCGGTGGGGCGATCGGTGCCAATCTGGACCGTCAGGCCGCCGATCTGCGCCGCCAGTTGGGCGATGATCGCATCCTGATCACCAACACCGGCAACGAACTCATCGTGACGCTGCCTCAGGATATCCTGTTCGACACCGACAGCGCCGCGCTGCGGGCTGACCTTCAGGCTGACATCCGTGCCCTGGGGCGCAACCTGAACCAGTATCCGAACACCCGCGTGCAGGTCATCGGCCATACCGACAGCCAGGGTTCTGCCGCCTACAACCAGGATCTTTCCGAACGTCGTGCTCGCGCCGTCACCAATATCCTGCTGCAGCAGGGTGTGGCGGGCAATCGTGTGATCCCGATCGGTCGGGGCGAATCGCAGCCCGTCGCGTCCAACAATACTGCCGAGGGACGTCGTCAGAACCGCCGGGTCGAGGTCATCATCACACCCACCCGCTGATCCGATCCGATCAATCAGTCGCAGGCCTCCGGTTCATCGCCGGGGGCCTGTTGCATTGGGGGAACCGTAGTTTCTGTAATGCTTCAATGCTGGAATAACTTTTGCCGCCCTCCGCTCCGCCATTCCCGGCAACCGGGCAGGGAACGCAGTTTCCGGTTGCGTTCCTTCTGCGTGGTCATATCTTCTGACCAATTCCCGGAGCGTCCCCGTGCCATTCCAGAAGATCACGTCCGAAAAGCTGGCCTCTGCCGTGACCCGGCAGATCGAACAGTTGATCCTGCGGGGCATCCTGCGTCCGGGTGATCGTCTGCCGCCGGAGCGCGAGCTGTCGGACAGGATGGGCGTGTCGCGCCCCTCCCTGCGTGAGGCAGTGGCGGAGTTGCAGGACCGTGGATTGCTGGCAACCCGCGCCGGGGCCGGGATCTATGTCGCCGATGTTCTGGGCAACGCCTTCTCGCCCGCGCTGACCCGCCTGTTCGCCAGCCACGAAGACGCGCTCTTCGACTATATTGCCTTTCGTCGTGACATGGAGGGGTTGGCCGCCGCCCGCGCCGCCACACATGGCAGCGATACCGATCTGGCGCTGGTCGACACGATCTTTCGCAAGATGGAAGCCGCCCACGACAAGCGCGACCCGACCGACGAGGCGGCACTGGACGCCGATTTTCACATGGCCATTGTCGAGGCGTCGCACAACGTCATCATGCTGCACATGATGCGCTCCATGATGGACCTGCTGCGCGAAGGCGTGTTCTACAATCGCTCCGTCATGTTCCGGCAACGCACGACGCGCGACACCCTGCTGGATCAGCACCGGACGATCAACTTGGCCTTGCAGGCGCGCGATCCCGAGGCTGCGAAACAGGCGATCGAGGCACATTTGAACTATGTCCGCGGCAGCTTGGCCGACCAGAAGGAAGCCGACCGGCACGAGGGCGTGGCGAAGCTGCGGTTGCAGCAGGAGGTCGGGCGCTAGGCAACGGCGACCAGATCCCCATCACCGGCCACGTCACACCGGCCACATCACCGCGCGCGCAGATAGTCCATCACTGCGGGCCGGACGGTCTGATCCCCCGCCTCGCGCGCTGTTTCTATGACCCGGCGCACTTCACCCAGATCGGCCTTCAGCAACATGTTCTTGACCGGGCCGATGGAGGCGGGCCGCATCGACAGGCACCGCAGACCCATCGCTGCAAAGCACAGCGCCTCGACCGGGCGACCGGCATCCTCGCCGCAGAACGACACCGGGGTCTTCGTTTCGGCGCAGCGGCTCACGATCTTGTCCAGCAGGGACAGATAGCTGACATTGAGCGTGTCATAGCGACGGCGCACCCGCTCGTTCTCGCGGTCGGCGGCGAAGAAGAATTGCTTCAGGTCATTGCCACCGATCGAGATGAAATCCGCCTCCTCGAAAAACTTGCGCGGAGCGAAGGCCATCGACGGCGTTTCCAGCATCGAGCCGACGCTCAGGCTTTCGGGTAAAGCGTGACCCAGCGATTTCTCGCGATGAACTTCGTTCAAAAGATGCGCCCGCGCCTCGAGAAACTCTTCCATTTGTGCGACGAATGGGAACATGACCCGTAAGGGACGACCGTTGGCGGCGCGCAACAGCGCCTGCAACTGCATCCGCATCACGCCCTTCTTGTCCAGTCCGACACGGATCGCGCGCCAGCCCAGTGCCGGATTCGGCTCCTCGGTGGCCTTCATGTAGGGCAGCACCTTGTCCGAGCCGATATCCAGCGTGCGGAACACCACCGGCTTGTCGCCCGCCGCATCCATCACACCCGAATACAGCGTCGCCAACTCGCCGCGTTTGGGCACCTTGTTGCGGGTCAGGAACTGAAGCTCGGTGCGGAACAGGCCCACGCCCTGCGCCCCCGATGTGGGCAGGGACGGAAGATCCGCCATAAGCCCGGCGTTCATCATCAACTCGATCCGGTGACCGTCTTCCGTTACGCAGTCGGTATCGCGGATCGAAGCATAGCGCTGCTGCGCCCGCTCGGCCATCGCCAGCTTCTCGCCGAAGGCTGACCGCACCATGTCGTCGGGGCGCAGGTGCACGACACCCTGATCGCCGTCGACAAGAATCCTGTCGCCCGACAGCGCCTCGGTGACGATGCCCCGCGCCTGGATGACCAGCGGTATGGCCCAGGCACGGGCCACGACAGCGGCATGACTGCCGACCGATCCGTCCTCCAGCACCACACCGCGCAGCGTGCGCCCGTATTCCAGCAACTCGCCCGGCCCGATGTTGCGCGCCACAAGCACAGCGTTGTCGGGCAGCGTGCCCCGGTCGCGCCCCTGTCCCGTCAGCATCCGCAACAGCCGGTTCGACAGGTCGTCCAGATCCGCCAGCCGGTCGCGCAGATACGGATCGGCCCGCGCCATGCGCGCGCGGGCGACGGTCTGTTCCTTTTCAACGGCGGCCTCGGCGGTCAGGCCGGCGTTGATGTCTTCTTCCATGCGGCGCAGCCAGGACCGGGAATAGGCGAACATGCGAAAGGCTTCGATCACCTCCTCCTGTTCGCGGTCGCCCGAGGCCTGCGTCAGCATCCGGTCGACCGACAGCCGCAGCTTGTCGACGGCTTCATTCAGGCGAACCTTTTCGCCCTCGGGGTCATCGCTGACCGGATTGGAAATCACGACACGCGGATCGTGCAGATGCACGACACCCTCGGTGGCGCCTTCCTGCCCGGTGACACCGCGAAACAGCACCTGCTGACGGTGCCGCGGCTTCAGGGCTTCGCCCTCGCCGGTAAACGCGCCCAGTTCGGTCATTTCGGCCAGAACCATCGCCACGACCTCGAGCGCATAGACTTCGTCGTCGGAAAACTCCCGCGCGTCCTTGGACTGCACCACCAGAACCCCCAGCCGTTCGCCCAGACGCTGTAACGGCACGCCGAGAAAGCTGGAATATACCTCCTCGCCCGTTTCCGGCATGTATCGGAAACCCTTGGTGGATGGAGCATCGGCGGTATTGATCGGTGCCCGTCTGCGGGCGACGCTTCCGACCAGACCTTCGCCCACGCGCATCCGGGTGACGTGGACAGCGTCGGGGTTCAACCCCCGCGTCGCGCATAATTCCAGCGTCTGGTCGTCGCGATGCAGATAGATCGAACAGACCTCGGTCGCCATCGACGAGGCGACAAGCGTCACGATCCGGTCGAGCCGTTCCTGCCCCGCAGCTGCTTCTGCCATGACGGCCTGAAGCCGCCGCAGAAGTTTGCGGCTGTCACTGTCTTTTGGCGCTGACATTTCTTGCCCCGGCTTGCCTGTTGCGACCGACCCTACGCGAGCGGATGCCGAAAGGGGAGGGGCGACGTCGCCCCAATGGCCCTACAGTGTAACGGGATCACGACATTGCCCAACAGACAGGCACGCGCCAGACCCCGGTTTTTCGCGGCCCTGACACCTCCTGTAGCGTCTGAACGTACGGTGTCATGCACTTGCGGTCGGTCTCAGAATGCCGCGTAAGCGCGATGTGCGGCTACGCTTTCTCCAGTCCGAACACGTCATGAAGCGCCTGGACGGCCAGCTCCATGTATTTGCGGTCGATAAGAACGCTGATCTTGATCTCGGAGGTGGTGATGACCTTGATGTTGATGCCCTCCGCCGAGAGTGCGCCGAACATCCTGGCCGCAACGCCCGCGTGGCTGCGCATACCGATGCCGACGACCGAGACCTTGCTGACATCAGTGTCCGCGATCAGATCATGGAAATTGATCTCCTCGCGCGCCATCGCCTCCCGCACCGCTTTTTCGGCCCGCGCGACCTGATCGACCGGCAGACTGAAGGTCATGTCGGTCCGCCCGTCTTCGGCGATGTTCTGCACGATCATGTCGACGTTCACGCCCGCCTCGGCCAGCGGTCCGAAGATCGCCGCCGACACGCCGGGCCTGTCCGCGACCGAGATCAGCGTCATCTTGGCCTCGTCGCGCACGAAGGCGACTCCGGCGACCACGTTGCTTTCCATGATGTCCTCCTCGGCGCAGACCAGCGTGCCCGCATCATCGCCCATATCTTCGAAACTCGACAGCACCCGCAGGCGCACCTTGTAACGCATCGCCAGTTCGACCGACCGCGTCTGCAACACCTTGGCCCCCAGGGATGCCAGCTCCAGCATCTCCTCGAAGGCGATCCGGTCCAGCTTGCGGGCCTTCGACGTGATCCGCGGGTCGGTCGTATAGACGCCGTCGACGTCGGTATAGATATCGCAGCGCTCCGCCTGATGGGCCGCCGCGAAGGCCACCGCCGTCGTGTCGCTGCCGCCGCGCCCCAGCGTAGTGATCCGGCCTTCCGCCGATACGCCCTGGAACCCCGCGACCACGGCGACCTTCATGCCCTCGGCGAACTTGGCATCGAAATTGGCAGTCGGAATATCCATGATCCGCGCCGTGGAATGCGCCGAGGAGGTCTTCACCGGCACCTGCCAGCCCTGCCACGACCGTGCATCGACGCCGTTTTCCTGCAGGATCAGCGCCAGCAACCCGGCCGTCACGTTCTCGCCTGACGACACCACCGCATCATATTCGCGCGCATCAAAAAGCGGCGAGGTCTCGTTCACCCAGCCCACCAGTTCGTTCGTCTTGCCCGACATGGCCGAGACCACCACGATCACCTCGTAGCCCTTGGCCACCTCGACGCCCACGCGCTTGGCCACGCGGCGGATGCGGTCGAGATTGGCGACGGAGGTCCCGCCGAATTTCATGACGAGTCGCGGCATGGCGGCCCCCGGTGATTGGTCCGGGGCCTGTTAGGCGAGGGGGGCGTCGGGGGCAAGTCGTCGCGGCGTCGGGATATATACGAACCCGATCCCTAATCGTCCGCAATAAGTTGCCGTCGAATCTGGGCGCGCCGGGGTGACGACTTGTGATAACTGCATTACTTTGCCCGTTATTCGGGCACGAATTGGCATCAGGACAACACCAGTGAATGTATCAGAAGATTTTTCCGAAGACATCGAATCCATAGGCATAAACAAGATTGTCCCGACCCTGCTGGAGACGGCCCTTCTGGCCACGGGCATGGGTTTTGCCGCCGTCGCCCGCGTAACAGAATCCCGCTGGGTCACCTGTCAGGCAGTGGACAACATTTCCTTCGGACTGACTCCGGGCGACGAATTGCCGGTCGAGACGACGCTCTGCCACGAAGTTCGCCAGTTCGATCAGGAAATCGTCATCGACGATGTGGAGGGCGATCCGGTCTATCGCGATCATCATTGCCCCGTCCGGTATCAGTTTCGCAGCTACATCTCGCTTCCGATCTACAGGGCCGACGGTTCGTTCTTCGGGACCATCTGTGCCATCGACCCCGAACCACGCAGCCTGAAACGGGATGCCGTCGTCTCGATGTTCCGGCTGTTTGCGCGTCTGATCGGCGAAAGCCTCGATACCGAGGCGGTCCTGGCGCAGAATCGCGACGATCTGAAGCGCGAACGCAACCTGACCGACGTGCAGGAGAAGTTCATCGCGATCCTGGCCCACGACCTGCGCAACCCGATCAGTGCCTTGTCTGCCGGTTTCCGACTGCTCGAAAGGGACAAACCCAACCCCAGGTCAAGTCAGCTCATCGGTTTGATGAAGGGGTCCGTGCAACGCATGTCTCTGCTGATCGAGAACCTGCTGGACCAGGCCCGCAGTCGGGACGGCGGCGAGATCATCATCGAGCATAATCCGGAGACGACACTGGAGGCGGCACTCCGTCAGATCCTGTCGGAGTTTCAGGCCACCGCCCCGGAACGGATCATGGACATTGAGATCGACATCCCCGGCACCGTGTATTGCGACAGTGCGCGTATCGCGCAGCTTTTCTCGAACCTGGTATCCAATGCGGTCACCCACGGGACCTCGAACCAACCGATCGTTGTCAGAGCGGTCATCCAGGACGACGACTTCGTCCTGTCGGTCGCCAATTCAGGCACGCCCATCGCGGGCGAACAGATCGAAACGCTGTTCATGCCCTATGAGCGCGGTGCGGACCGGCCCAGCCGGGAAGGTCTGGGACTGGGCCTGTTCATCGCCTCCGAGATTGCCAAGGGGCATGATGGAACGCTGGACGCCTCATCCGACGAGCGGATGACGGTTTTCACGTTCCGAATGCCGCGCGACGCGCGGGTGCGTCAGACCGGCTGACGGGAAGTCGGGGTTCAGGTCTGACCCGGTCGCGGCGCCCGCCGTCACGCGCCGGATGCGGTCGATGTTGGCGACAGAGGAGCCATCGAATCTCATGACGAGTCGCGGCATGGCGGCCCCCGGTGATTGGTCCGGGGCGTGTTCGGCGCGGGGGACGTCGGGGGCATGGTGGGCGTGGGGGATGAACCACGTCGCACGAATATCTGATGACCTCTTTGAGCCCAATCTGCAACTTTCTGAGGCGCAGCGAATGGCAACTTTCCTTAGAGTGCATGGAGAGTTATGTCTGGCTGGTCACTCTTGCCATCAAGGCTCATGCGATGTTTTCCATTCTTGCAGACCGCACCTATCGACACCTGTTCCTGGCGCAGATCGTCGCTCTGTTGGGCACCGGGATGGCAACCATAGCACTCGGGCTGCTGGCCTACGATCTGGCGGGCGACCGCGCAGCGCTTGTTCTGGGCACGGTGTTCACGATCAAGATGATCGCCTACGTCGGCATCGCGCCCATTGCTGGGGCCTTTGCAAACCGCTGGCCCCGACGCACTATGCTGGTAAGTCTTGATCTGATACGGGCCGTCGTCGCGCTGAGCCTGCCGTTCGTGACCGAAATCTGGCAGGTCTACATCCTGATCTTCATGCTGCAATCCGCCTCGGCGGCTTTCACACCGACGTTTCAGGCCACAATCCCCGACATTCTGCCGGAAGAGAACCGCTACACCCGCGCCCTTTCGCTCTCGCGGCTGGCCTACGATCTGGAGAACCTGATCAGTCCGGCACTGGCCGCGATCCTGCTGGCTTTCGTCAGCTACCAAGTGCTGTTCTATGGGACCGTCATCGGGTTTATCGCCTCCGCTCTGCTGGTCGTCTCGGTGTTGTTGCCAAGTCCGCAACCCATGGCCCCGCGCGGCATCTATGACCGAACCACGCGCGGGCTGCGTATCTATCTGGCAACGCCAAGGCTGCGTGGACTTCTATCACTGAACCTCGCGGCGGCTTCTGCCGGGGCGATGGTTCTCGTGAACACCGTCATTTTGGTGAAATCCGATCTGGGCCTTGGCGATACGCAGGTTGCCATGGCGCTTGGTGCCTTCGGTGGCGGCTCCATGTTGGCGGCACTGGGCCTTCCCCGTCTTCTTGACAGTCGGCCAGATCGACCTGTGATGATTGCGGGTGCGCTAAGTCTGGTCGTCGTGCTGCTGGCATCGGGCTTGTGGGTCGCCGTCGCTGGACCTGTTTGGAGTGTCCTGCTCATCGGCTGGCTCGCAATCGGCGTTGGCTATTCCGTTGTGCTGACGCCCTCGGGCCGGCTTCTGAAAAGGTCCGCCCACCCTGAGGATCGACCTGCGGTCTACGCCGCCCAATTTGCACTATCGCATGCCTGCTGGCTGCTGACCTATCCGTTGGCAGGGTGGCTGATCACGGCGTTCGGGGCCGTCGTCGGGTTTATCGTCCTGGCACTGGTGGCAGGCGCTGGGCTATTGGGAGGGATGCTGTTTTGGCCACATCAGCAGGATGCGTCGCTTCCGCATGATCATGATGATCTACCACCGGATCATCCCCATCTCGCGGGTCGGCTTACGCATAGCCACCCGATCGTGATCGACGATTATCATCCGCATTGGCCACGGGCATGAGGGACGCCCTTTTGACATCGACCTCATAGCAGACCTGCAAGCGACCAAGGTCAGGGTCCATAAAGTCCTGCGAAGCGGTCGCTGCGCGCGAAGCGATCTAAGCCCTCAGAAACGCCGCGACCCGCGCCGGATCCCGCTTCGCCAGATCCCGCAGCCACCCTTCCACCGCCTGCCGGATCACGGGACGGTCGTCTCCGGCCATTCCGGCCAGCCAGCCCAGCACCCGCTCCCGCGCGGCAAGGTCTGCCTCTGACGGATGATTCATCTTGGCCCAGGGCGCGGTCGCTGCAATTGCCGTGCGCCGGGTCCAGACGTTGGCCGCCTGCATCCAGTCCGCGACCACATCCAGCCGCGCCGGGTCCGCCATCAGACGGCGGGAAATCGCACCGGCCCCTGCGTCGGCAATGGCCCGGCAGTCGAATTGCACCACCCATTCCGTCAGCCGCGCCCAGACCCCGTCGTCGGGCCGGATGCGCGCCTGCGTCAGAAGTCGCAGCGCCAGAAGCCGGGCATCGAAAGTGCCGTCCTGCCACAGCGCGTCTGCAAGGATGACCCGGTGATCCACCGACAGCTTCTCGCGCAGCGTTCTGGCCAAGTCCCCGAGGGCAGAAGCAGGCACCCCCAACGTCTTGCGCGTCGTCCTGTTGGCCGCCTTGTCCCGCGCCGCGCGACCCGCGTCGCCAAGAGTGTGCAATTGCGCCAGCGCCTCAGCCACTTTCGCCGTCAAGCCGGTGTCATGTGCGGGGGACGTGGCAGATGTCTCATCCGTCATGTCGGCAACCGTCCGTCCGTGGACGCGGCGCACCGCACCGTTGCCGATGAAGAGCCAATGCTCGGTGCGAAAATCAGGTATGATCTGGATAATACCTTCGTATGCACTGTCGTATGTACGTCCCGCAGGCCCGTCATTCGACCGTCACCGACTTCGCCAGATTACGCGGCTGATCCACGTCGGTGCCTTTGTGGACCGCCGTGTGATAAGCCAGCAACTGCGCCGGAAGGGCATAGAGGATCGGGGCGAAAACCGGGTCGATCCTTGGCATCACCAACACCTCCCAGACCCCGTCGGAGGCCTGTTTAGCCCCATCGGCATCGGTCACCAGCAGAACCTGACCTTCACGGGCCATGACCTCCTGCATGTTGCTGACGGTCTTCTCGAAAAGCGGATCCATCGGCGCGAAAACAACCACGGGCAGCGTCCGGTCGACCAGCGCGATGGGGCCGTGCTTCAATTCACCGCTGGCATAGGCTTCGGCATGTATATAGCTGATTTCCTTTAGTTTCAGCGCGCCTTCATGGGCCAGTGGGTACATCGGGCCCCGGCCGAGGAACAGGATGTCCGACGCCTCCGACAGGCGTGAAGCCAAAGCCTCGCAGCGTTCCTCGATGGTAAGACCTTGCGACATCAACCCCGGCAGGAGCTTCAATCCCGCAACCAGTTCCGCCTCGCGCTGGGCGTCGATCTCGTCGCGCTGCACCCCTGCCGCGATGGCAAGACACAGAAGCACCGCGAGTTGATTGACGAAGGCTTTGGTCGAAGCCACGCCGACCTCGACCCCGGCATGGATCGGGTAAATGATGTCGCTGTCGCGCGCGATGCTGCTTTCGACAACGTTCACCACCGACAGAATCGCCCGCGCTTTTCCCCTAGCATACCGCAAGGCCGCCAAAGTGTCGGCAGTTTCGCCCGACTGGCTGACAAAAAGTGCTGTGGTATCAACGCCTACCGGCCCTTCACGGTAACGATATTCCGATGCGATATCGACTTCGGCAGGCAGGCGGGCCAGGGCTTCGAACCAGTATTTGGCGACCGAACAGGCGATCTGCGCCGTGCCGCAGGCGACCATCTGTATGCGGTCGGTCGCGGAGAAATCGTAATCGGTGGGCAGAACGATCCGATCACCCTCGATGTAGCGGGAAAGCACACCCGACAGGGTTTGCGGCTGTTCGTGAATTTCCTTGCCCATGAAATGCCGGTGACCGGCCTTTTCGATCCGCGTGGCATCGACATGAATGCGCTTCATTTCCCGGTTGGTCTGGCGGCCATCGGCGTCGAAGATGCGAACACCGGCACGGGTCACCACGGCGCGGTCGCCCTCCTCCAGATAGGTCAGGCGGTCGGTCAGCGGGCCGAGCGCGATTGCGTCGGAGCCTACGAACATTTCGTTGTCGCCATGGCCGATGGCCAAGGGCGATCCGACGCGCGCGGCAATCAACAGGTCAGGTTCGCCGTCGAACAGGAAACACAGGGCATAAGCCCCTTCCAGCCTGTCGATGGTCGCAAACGCCGCATCCTGCGGCTCCATTCCGTCTTCGAGAAACAATTCGCAAAGGCGAACGATGACCTCGGTGTCGGTCTCGCTTTCGTAGGGGCCGGAGGCTTCGCGGCGCAACTCGCGGAAGTTTTCGATGATGCCATTATGGACGACGGCGACGCGGTCCGCGCGGTGCGGGTGAGCGTTGGCGACGGAGGGCGCGCCATGGGTCGCCCAGCGCGTATGTCCGATGCCGGCGAAACCCGACAGGGGGTCCGTCACCAGAAGATCGGCAAGGTTCACCAGCTTGCCGACCGCGCGGCGACGATCCAGCACGCCATCTTCGACGGTGGCGATCCCGGCGCTGTCATAGCCGCGATATTCCAGCCGTTTCAGTGCCTCGACCATGATCGGCGCGGCCTGGTGTTTGCCCAGTATTCCGATGATACCACACATCAGCTTGTCTCCTTTGCGGCGCGCAGCTTTGCCATCAACCGACGCGCGAAGCCGTCCTTGTTGACCTGTCTTGCCCGGCCCAGCGCCAGCGCACCGTCCGGGACGTCCATTGTCACGACCGAGCCGGAGGCCGTCATCGCATCGTCCCCCACGCGGACCGGGGCCACCAGCGCGGTGTTCGACCCGATGAAGGCATTCGCACCGATCACCGTGCGATGCTTGAATACGCCGTCGTAATTGCAGGTGATCGTGCCCGCGCCGACGTTGGCCCGCGCCCCCACGTCGGCGTCGCCGATATAGGACAGGTGGTTCAGCTTCGCGCCTTCGGCCACTTGCGCATTCTTGACCTCGACGAAGTTGCCGACGCGCACACCCCGGTCCAGCTCCGCGCCGGGACGCAGGCGGGCGTAGGGCCCAACGACGCATTCGTCCGCAACATGGCAGCCTTCCAGGTGGCTGAAGGCACGGATCGTGGCACCGGATTCGATGGTGACATCGGGACCGAAGACCACGTGCGGTTCGATCACGACGTCGCGCCCGATTACCGTGTCATAGGCCAGAAAAACCGTCTCGGGTGCCGTCAGCGTGGCACCGTTGTCCATCGCCTGGGCCCGCGCCTTGTCCTGAAAGGCGGCTTCCGCAGCGGCAAGATCGGCGCGCGTATTGACGCCCATCGTCTCGACCTCGGGGCAGGTCACGACCCGTGCCGACATGCGCGCCGCCCGCGCCAGACTAACGATGTCGGTCAGGTAATATTCACCCGCCGCGTTGTCGTTGCCCACATGGTCGATCAGATCGAAAAGGGTGTTGGCATCAGCCGCGATCACGCCGGAGTTGCACAGGGTAATCGCCAGTTCTTCGGGCGTGGCGTCCTTGGCCTCGACGATCTTTTCCAGCCGGTCGCCGTTCGCGACCAGACGCCCATACCGACCGGGTTCAGTGGCGCGGAATCCCAGAACCACGATATCCGCGCCATCGCGCCGGGCGGCCTGCATCGCCTCCAGCGTTTCCGGGCGGATGAACGGCGTATCGCCGTAAAGCACGATAACATCGCCATCGAACCCGTCCAGTGCAGCGCGGGCCTGCGCCACCGCATGCGCAGTGCCCAGTTGTTCGGTCTGACGCACGACGACGGCGTCTGCGTCATGAATGCGAACCATCGCCGCCACCCGGTCGCCGCCGTGGCCCGCGACGATGACAGTGCGGTCCGGTGACAGACTTTCGCCCGACCGCAATGCATGGACCAGAAGCGGCGCTTGCGCCACGCGGTGCAGGACCTTCGGCAGGTCGGATTGCATGCGGCTGCCCTGTCCGGCGGCCAGAACGATCAACGCTGTCGGCATTAAATATCTTTCCCTGAGTCACAGGCCGTTCTAACCGAGGGTCGATATGCTGCAACCCGCCATGGGATCAGGATAGCGAAAGGGTGCCGACAATGAAACGATGCGTGATCTTCGATCTGGACGGAACGTTGTGCGACACATCCGGCGATCTGCTGGCCGCTGCCAACGCGGCATTCGCGCATCTGGGGCACGATATCCGGCTGGACCCGATGGCGGCGCAGGACCGGGCGGCGGCTTTGAAGGGCGGGCGGTCAATGCTGCGTCTCGGGTTCTCGCGGTCAGGGGATGTGGATGAAGGCCAGGTCGACGCCGGATATCAGCCCCTGCTGGATGCTTATGACGGGTCCATTGCGGTTCATACGGCGTTCTATCCCGGTGCTCTGGATGCGGTGCGGCGTCTGCGCGCGCGCGGCGATGCCGTGGCGATCTGCACCAACAAGCCTGAAGCGCTGGCGATCAAGCTGATGGCGCAACTCGGCGCAAGTGACCTGTTCGATGCGCTGGTCGGGGCCGATACGCTTCCGGTGTGCAAGCCGGACCCGGAACACCTGCGGGAAACCATACGTCGGGCCGGCGGCGACCCGGCGCGCACGGTGCTGATCGGTGACTCTGATACCGATCGCAACACGGCGGCGGCGGCGGCGGTGCCTTGCGTGCTGGTGACCTTCGCGCCCGCAGGTCAATCGGTGGCGGAGCTTTTGCCCGAGGCATTGCTGGACGATTATGCCGATCTGGACGGTATTCTGGAAAGGTTGCTGACATGACCGAGGTTTTCACCAAACCGTTCATCCGCCAAGAGCCGATCCCCGAGTCAGCGATCGCGGCCGCGGTCGAGGTCATGCGCTCCGGCGCGCTGCACCGTTATGGCGCGGAGCCGTCGCAGGTCGCGGCACTGGAGATCGAATTCGCCGCCCAGACCGGCGCGGCGCATGCACTGGCAGTGGCATCGGGCGGATATGCGATGGGCTGTGCCCTGCGCGCGCTGGGGGTGGGTCCGGGCGATCCAGTGCTGACCAATGGCTGGACGCTGGCCCCGGTGCCGGGTGCCATCGCCGCCGTCGGCGCGCGCCCCGTGCTGGTCGAGGTCGGGCGAGATCTGTGCATCGACCTGGATGATCTGGAAGCGAAAGCCCCGCAGGCAAACGTCCTTATGCTGTCGCACATGCGCGGACATATCGCCGACATGCCCCGTCTGATGGCAATCTGCGATGCCCACGACATAGCCGTGATCGAGGATTGTGCGCATACCATGGGCGCCGACTGGGACGGCCATCCATCAGGGCGCTGGGGCGCGATCGGCTGCTATTCCTGCCAGACCTACAAGCATGTCAATTCGGGCGAGGGCGGGCTGATCGTCACCGACGACGCCGATCTGGCGGCGAAGATGATCCTGCTGTCGGGCAGTTACATGCTTTATGCGCGCAATGGCACGGCGCCGTCCGAGGAGGTATTCGCACGGCACAAGGGCGCGATGCCCAACATATCGGGCCGTATGGATGAGCTGCGCGCAGCGATCCTGCGCCCGCAACTGGCCGACCTTCCGGCACAGGTCGCGCGCTGGAACGAACGCTACCGCGCGCTGGAGACGGGGTTTCGCAACCTGCCCGGCCTGCACGTCATCGACCGGCCCGCGTCCGAGGGCTATGTCGGATCGTCGATCCAGCTGCTGGCGGACGACCCCGAAAAGATCCCCGGTTTCATTGCGGGCTGTGCGGCGCGCGGCGTCGATTGGAAATGGTTCGGCCATGCGACGGCGCAGGGCTTTACCTCGTCGCACCACCACTGGGCCTATGTCGAAGCGCAGAGCCTGCCGCAAACCGATGCCGTGCTTGCCCGGCTTCTGGATATGCGCGTGCCGCTGACGTTCGATCTGGCCGACTGCGCCATTATCGCACGGATCGTGGCAGAAGAGGCAGCCGAAAGCCTGCGCTAACTATGCGGTAAACTCACGACATCATCGAATATTATGAATTTTCCTTAGGTGTGCTCAGCGCCTATCTGTCCCTCAAGCCGAAGGGCCTCCGCCGGTTTTGCCGTCGGACCTGACTTTCCTTGAAAGGGATTTCACGATGAAAACGATCGTTACACTCGCTGCCACGACTGTGCTCGTGCTGACCGTCTCCATCCCTGCCTTCGCGCAGGACAACCTGACAGGTGTTTCGCGTCTTGATGACCGCATCGACGACATCACCGAAGCCGCCCAGGACGATCTGGATCGTGGCGAAGATGACGAGCGCTTCAGCCCCAATGGCGTCATACAGGGCTTCCGCGGCTCGGCCGCACTGACCGCATCCGGCGCGTCGGGCAACACCGACACGGGCGAGCTGTCGTTCGCCGGTCGCTTGTCCTATGGCCTTGGCGAATGGAGCCACCTGATCGGTTTTGCCGGTGAATATGGCGAAGCCAACGGTATCAAGAACGAAGAAGAATTTTTTGCGATCTACGAAGGCAGCCGCTATTTCACGCCGCAGGTCTATGCCTTCGGCACCGGCCGTTTCGAATACGACGGCTTCGACACCAACGAGCGTGACGCGTTCATCGGCGGCGGTCTGGGCTATCGCATCGTAAATACCCGCCAGATGGCCTGGCGCGTTCAGGCCGGACCCGGCATTCGCTATATCGCCGATCAGGCGGGCAACGATGAAACCGAAGGCGCAGGCATCGCCTCGTCGCGCTTCTATTATGGCTTCAACGACGTCGTATCGCTGACCAATGACACCGACATCCTGTCGTCGTCGGCGGATACCGTGGTGACCAACGACTTCGGCGTGAACTTCAGGATGACCGACACCCTGTCGACCCGCGTCAGCTATCGTACCGACTATACGTCGAACCCGCTGCCCGGCCTGAAGTCCACCGACAACACCGTCGGCCTGTCGCTGGTCGTTGGCTTCTGAGGCGAATTCGGCCCGTCCAGACTGACGAATGTCAGGGTCGGATCAACAGGGGGCGGCGCAAGTCGCCCCTTTCGTCATCTCACCGACGGAGGCAGATGCAAATCGTGACTCAGAGCAAGACCGCTTCATTTTTCAAAGCCCCGAACCGCATTGCATCGAATTGCCGGATCGCCAGCCGACTTGGTGGTCTGCGCCCCGGTCCCGCGCTGCTGGTGGCCACGGGTCCGGGTCTATTCGATCCGCTTGGCCAACGTCTCTCAGCCCTGCCCAGCCTGCCCTGGATGCGCGGCAGTATGACACTGGTATCGCTGTGGGACGCCTGCGACACCCTGCCGGATCGTGATTTCGATGACGTTCTGACCCTGCTGCAGGTCGACATCCACCCGGATACGGTCAGTGCCGCCTATTGGACGATTCTGCGCAAAGCCACGGTTCTGGGCATGATCGAAGGGCGCGGTGTTCCGGTTTTCCCAAACGCCTGACACCACGGGCGGTCAGCCCAGCGCCCCGCCCATTTCGGCTTCGTCGTCCAGCACGATCAAACGGAGCAGCGCCTGCGCATTGTCCAAGGTCGTGACATGGTCCCGGATCGCCCGCAACAGATCGCCCGGCGATTTGGCGTGTGGCATCGACAGGCCCAGTGCATAGGCAATCAGTTCCGAGCAATACCAACGCCCCCGCGAATTGCGGCGAAAGTTGAACAACTGGCTCAGAACCATCGACCAGAGTTCATAGGGCGGACCCAATTTCTCGGCGACCTCGGCCGCGATAGAAGGCGACGTAATACCGCATCGTAATTCTCCTTCGGGCAATGGCGGCAGGCTGCGTGCAGATCAGCTGTACGTAAAATAAGGGTAAACCTGAAGGTCCGCCTTGACCGGAGGCCCGGTCGCGCCGGTATGATCTGTCGACAAGGCGGCATCGCGGAAGGAAACGTCATGAGGATTCTGGTGGTCGGGGCCGCGGGCGACATCGGACAGGTCGTCTGCGATGAGCTGGGTCAGCGGCATGACCTGATCCGCGCCGGGCGGAGCAGCGGCGACGTGCAGGTCGACCTGGCCGATGCGGCATCGGTTGCGGCGATGTATGCCAAGATCGGGCCGCCCGATGCCGTTATTTCGACCACCGGCGACGTGCATTTCGCGCCCGTGTCACAGCAAACCGCGCAGACCTTTCTGGACAGCCTGCAACAGAAGGTGATCGGACAGGTCAATCTTGTCCTCGCCGGGCTGGACGTGGTGGCGGATGGCGGGTCGTTCACGCTGACCAGCGGCATCCTCGACCGCGTGCCGATTCCGATGGGGTCCGCCGCGGCGATGGCCAACGGCGCTCTGGGCGGTTTCGTGCGCGGTGCGGCGGGCGAAATGCCACGCGGCCTGCGCATCAATGTCGTCAGCCCCGGTCTTCTGGAGGTGTCGGTCCCGCGCTATGGCGCATGGTTCCCCGGCCATGTCCCGGTCGCATCGGACCGTGTCGCGCAGGCCTTCGCCTTCAGTGTGGAGGGCACCGCCACGGGGCAGGTCATCACTGTCGACTAACCGGGCCATTGGTCCGATCCTGAAAGCGATGGTAGACGCAAGACAACTGCCGCACTATGAACTGAACAAGCGTTCAATTCCTGGGGAGGAAGCCTGATGTTCACCGCCACGATGCAGTTTGATCTTGGGGAAGACGTGAACGCCCTGCGCGAATTGGTGCATCGCTGGGCGCAGGAGCGCATCAAGCCGCTCGCGGGTGAAATCGACGCGACCAATACTTTTCCCGCCGACCTCTGGACTGAAATGGGCGATCTGGGCTTGCTGGGCGTTACCGTGCCCGAGGCGGATGGCGGAGCCGACATGGGATACCTCGCCCATGTAATCGCGGTCGAGGAAATTGCCCGCGCCAGTGCCTCTGTCTCGCTTTCCTACGGTGCCCACAGCAACCTTTGCGTCAACCAGATCGCGCTGAACGGCACGGCGGAGCAGAAGGCGAAATACCTGCCGGGGCTGATCTCGGGCGAACATGTCGGTGCGCTTGCCATGTCCGAGGCCGGGGCAGGGTCCGACGTCGTGTCGATGAAATTGCGCGCTGAAAAACGGAACGACCATTTCCGCCTGAACGGCACGAAATACTGGATCACCAACGGTCCCGACGCCACCACGCTGGTCGTCTACGCCAAGACCGACCCCGACGCCGGGTCCAGGGGCATGACGGCCTTCCTGATCGAAAAGTCGATGACGGGGTTCAGCACCAGCCCGCATTTCGACAAGCTGGGGATGCGCGGATCGAATACGGCGGAACTTGTGTTCGAAGACGTCGAAGTCCCCTTTGACAACATCCTGGGCGAGGAAGGCGGCGGCGTGCGCGTCTTGATGTCCGGCCTCGATTACGAACGCGTGGTTCTGTCGGGCATCGGCACCGGCATCATGGCCGCCTGTCTTGACGAGGTGATGCCCTATCTGGCCGAGCGCAAGCAATTCGGCAAACCCATCGGGTCGTTCCAGCTGATGCAAGGCAAGATCGCGGATATGTATACAGCGATGAACTCCGCACGGGCCTACGTCTACGAAGTCGCCAAGGCCTGCGACCGGGGTCAGGTCACGCGGCAGGACGCAGCGGCCTGCGTTCTTTATGCTTCCGAGGAAGCCATGAAGCAGGCCCATCAGGCAGTGCAGGCGATGGGCGGTGCGGGTTTCATGAACGACAGCCCCGTCAGTCGCATCTTTCGCGATGCCAAACTGATGGAGATCGGGGCCGGGACCAGTGAAATCCGTCGCATGCTGATCGGACGGGAACTGATGGAGGCGATGAGGTGAAAATAATGCCGACAGACCCAGTTTGTTCCATGACACCGATAATCCTACGGTAAACACATGGAACAGAACTCCTCCTCTTTTTTCGACTACGTCCGCGAAGACGCCATTCTGCAAGACGAGATCTATTGGCTTGTCTACGTCCTGGAATGGGCCGCAACGGCCATCGACATTTTCGCCTCTCTGATCCTGCTGCTCGGCGCGATTCGGTTCATCTGGGGCTTCGTGAAAGCCGAATTCAGCCGCGATGCTGACACCCGCGTCAAAGGTGTCAACATGGAGCGGGTGGAGCTTGGTCGCTACATCCTCGCCGGTCTGGAATTGCTGATCGTCTCCGATATCATTCTCACCGCGCTCAGCCTCGCGATGGCGGACCTTGTGTTCCTCGGCCTGCTCGTGGTGATCCGCTCGCTGGTCTCCTTCTTCCTCGACCGGGAGCTGGAGCAGGTCAAAAAGGAGCTCAAGACATGATCCGCACGTTCGTTTTCCTGTTTCTGCTGGCCACGCCTGCTGCTGCGCAGTTCGCCGAGCCGGATATGTTCCGCGCCCGGTTCGACGCATGCGTGTCGGGCGCTGATACCGCGTCCGGTCTCGCCAGTTGCAAAAACCTCGCGGCAAATCTCTGCAAGGCAGAGATCGAGGATGGCCAGACGACGCTGGGAATCACCAGCTGCAACCAGGTGGAAGCGGCGCTCTGGGACGATCTGCTGAATGCCGACTGGCCGAAACATCGGACGTGGGCCAAGGCCGGCGACGATGCGGAGCGGCCGTATTTCGACGGCCGGTTCACCAACCGCGCCGAAACGCTTCTGACGGCGCAGCGCGCCTGGATCGCTTTCCGCGACGCGGAATGCGCGCTGGCCTATGCGTCCTGGGGTTCCGGTTCGATGCGCAACATCGCAGCTTCCGCCTGCATGGCGGATATGACGGCGGACCGGGTCATCGCCTTACGCCAAATAACCGAAGGATACTGACCATGACCCTGCATCCCAAGGCCGAGGCCACCTGCGGTCCCGACAACCGCGACGCCCCCGATTACAGCGGGCTCAAGGCTGTTTTCGTCAATACGTCGCTGAAGGCCGCGAACGGTGACAGTCACACCGCGATCCTGCTTGAACAGATCGCCACACTGATGACGCGGGCCGGGGTATCGGTCGACAACATCCACATGCGCGACCACCATGTCGCCTATGGGGTGCAACCCGATATGACTGAACACGGGGAAGACCGCGATGACTGGCCCGCCCTTTGGCAGCGAATCAAACCGGCCAATATCCTTGTCGTCGGCACACCGCTTTGGCTGGGCGAGGAATCGTCTGTCTGCCGGGTACTGATCGAGCGGTTGTATGGCATGTCAGGGGAACTCAACGACAAGGGCCAGTCCAGCTACTACGGTCGCGTCGGTGGCAGCGTCGTGACCGGCAACGAAGATGGCATCAAACACGCCGCCATGACCATCGGCTACGCCCTCTCGCATCTGGGCTACACCATCCCGCCGCAGGCCGATTGCGGCTGGATCGGCGAAGCGGGGCCGGGGCCGTCCTATGGCGACCCCAAGGAGGACGGCACCAAGGTGGGTTTCGACAACGACTTCACCGCCCGCAACGCGACGATCATGGCGTGGAACCTGATGCACATGGCGCACCTGCTGCGCGACGGTATCTCGAACCACGGCAACGATCGTCGCGTCTGGCAGGCCGAAGGCTGCGACCCCAGCTTGCCCAACCCGGAACATCGGGTGTGATGATCCGTCTCACCGTTGTTCCTGCGCTGCTCTCTACATCCGGTGCCGCGCTGCATCGCGCAGAGGATACCGAGAACGTCTTCGGGGGCCAGTTGAACCTGCGGGACGTGCAGCGGACATGGATCGCCTATCGCGACGCAACCTGCGACCGGGAACGTGCGCAATGGAGCGGCGGGACCGGGCAGGGGGCAGTCGGGGCGAAGTGCCTGAATAGCGACCGGACGCTATTTATGGAATCGCGATTTGAGGGGCGAACATGAAACTTGCCTCGACCCTCATCCCTGCCTCCGAACAGGCGAAAGCCAACCGCGCGGCCCATCTTGCCGCGCTGACCGAGGTTCGCGAGGCCGCCGAACGCGCGGCGGCAGGCGGTGGCGGGACATCCCGCGACCGGCATCTGTCGCGCGGCAAGATGCTGCCCCGCGACCGGGTGGCGGGCCTGCTGGACCCGGGCTCTCCGTTTCTCGAAATCGGCGTCTTCGCGGGTCACGGCATGTACGACGATGCCTCCCCCGGCGGCGGCGCGATTGCGGGCGTGGGCCGGGTGCACGGCCGCGATGTCATGGTCGTCTGCAACGATGCCACCGTGAAGGGCGGCACGTATTATCCGATCACCGTCAAGAAGCACCTGCGCGCACAGGAAATCGCCGAGGAATGCCGTCTGCCCTGCGTCTATCTGGTCGACTCGGGCGGGGCGAACCTGCCCAATCAGGACGAAGTATTCCCCGACCGCGACCACTTTGGGCGCATCTTCTACAATCAGGCGCGGATGTCGGCCAAGGGCATCGCCCAGATCGCCGTCGTCATGGGGTCCTGCACGGCGGGCGGGGCCTATGTGCCTGCAATGTCTGACGTTTCGATCATCGTGCGGGATCAGGGGACGATCTTTCTGGCCGGTCCACCGCTGGTGAAAGCCGCGACGGGCGAAGTCGTCACAGCCGAAGACCTTGGCGGCGGCGACGTGCACACCCGGCTGTCCGGCGTCGCGGATTACCTTGCCGAAAGCGACGCCCACGCGCTTGCCCTGGCGCGTCAGGCGGTGGGAAACCTGAACCGGGGACCGGGTCTGGCCGTTGCTGCGGGGTTCGAACCGCCGGCCTATGACCCGGAGGAATTGCTCGACGTCGTGCCCGCCGACCTGCGCACGCCCTATGACATCCGCGAGGTCATCATGCGCCTGGTCGATGGCAGCCGCTTCGACGAGTTCAAGGCGCGTTTCGGCGAAACGCTGGTGACCGGATTCGCCCATGTCGAAGGTATGCCGGTGGGGCTTGTCGCCAACAACGGCGTGCTGTTCTCCGAGGCCGCGTCGAAGGGTGCGCATTTCATCGAACTGTGCAGTCAGCGGAATATCCCGTTGGTCTTCCTGCAGAATATCACCGGCTTCATGGTCGGGCGAAAGTACGAAAACGAAGGTATCGCGCGGCACGGGGCCAAGATGGTCACCGCCGTCGCCACCACCAATGTGCCCAAGATTACCATGATCGTCGGCGGCAGTTTCGGCGCCGGCAATTACGGCATGGCGGGCCGCGCGTATCAGCCGAACTTCCTGTGGACCTGGCCGAATTCGCGCATCTCGGTGATGGGCGGGCCGCAGGCGGCGGGAGTTCTGGCGACCGTCAAACGCGACGCCATGGAGCGTGCCGGGCAGGACTGGTCGACCGAGGCGGAGTCCGCATTCAAACGTCCGACGGAGGAGATGTTCGCGCGGCAATCGCATCCGCTCTATGCCTCGGCACGGCTTTGGGACGACGGCATCATCGACCCGCGCAAGTCCCGCGATGTGCTCAGCCTGAGCCTGAGGGCCGCGCTCAACGCACCGATCGAGGATACACGCTTCGGCGTGTTCCGCATGTGATGGGTGCGCTGATGCCGATGCACCCCCCGTGCACCCCCGGTACACCCCCCGTGCAGACGCGGGATGCCGGGTGGAAGGCCGCGTCGTGGAAGGCCGCGTGGGAATATTTGCAGTGCAAAGACGGAGGGAGCGCGCGATGAGCCGGACCTTGCAGGAGATCATCGACGCCAACCCGGAGGCGGAGACGTTCCGTTTCGGAGACAGCAAGGCGCTTTGCGATGAAATTCTGGCGCTCGTACGGGCGGGCACCAAGACCGCGACCTGCGAGGCCGCCCGGCACTATGGCCCGAAGGGTGACACCTGGCCCGAGGTCGGGCGGCAGGACGTGGCGCTGGAATGGGACGGCATGCCCGCCGTGATGATCGAAACGGTCGAGGTCTCGACGCGGCGCTGGTCGGAAATGGACGCGGAATTCGTCGCGGCTCAGGGCGAATTCCGCGATCTGGACCATTGGCGCGAGGTTTACCGTCCGTATTTCGAGCGAACGGGCGGTTGGTCGGAGGACATGAAGATCATGTGCGAGCGTTTCCGCGTGGTCGAGGATTATGCGGAAGGGAAATCCTGATGTTCACCAGGATCCTGATCGCCAACCGGGGCGAGATCGCCTGTCGGGTGATCGACACCTGCCGTCGTCTGGGCGTCCAGACGGTCGCGGTGCATTCCGACGTGGACGCGCGCGCCCGGCACGTGGCGATGGCGGATCAGGCGGTGTCTTTGGGCGGGGCGGCACCGGCGGAAAGCTATCTGCGGGGCGATGCGATCATCGACGCGGCACGGGCCACAGGGGCGCAGGCCATCCATCCCGGATATGGTTTCCTGTCCGAGAATCCGGAGCTCGTCGAGGCGGTGGAGGCGGCAGGACTTGTGTTTATCGGGCCGTCGGCCAGTGCGATCCGGGCGATGGGGCTGAAGGACGCGGCCAAGGATCTGATGGCGCAGGCGGGCGTACCCGTGGTGCCGGGGTATCAGGGCCAAGGGCAGGTCCCGGCGGATCTGGCGGCGGAGGCTGACAACATCGGGTATCCGGTGCTGATCAAGGCGGTCGCGGGCGGCGGCGGCAAGGGGATGCGCAAGGTCGATGTGCCGGGCGGATTCGCGGACGCGCTGGAATCGGCGCAGTCGGAGGCCAGGAAAGCCTTTGGCAACGCGCATGTCCTGATCGAAAAGTGGATCACCACGCCGCGCCACATCGAGGTGCAAGTCTTCGGGGATGGCGAGAAGGCCGTGCATCTGTTCGAACGTGATTGTTCGTTGCAGCGTCGCCATCAGAAAGTGATCGAGGAGGCCCCCGCGCCGGGGATGACGGTAGAAATGCGGGAGGCCATGGGGGACGCCGCCGTGCGTGCCGCCGAAGCCATCGGATATTCCGGGGCGGGGACCGTGGAATTCATCGTCGATGCCTCGGATGGCCTGCGCGCGGATGGATTCTGGTTCATGGAAATGAACACGCGGTTGCAGGTCGAACACCCCGTGACCGAGGCGATCACCGGCGTCGATCTGGTGGAATGGCAGTTGCGCGTGGCCAGTGGTGAGGGGTTGCCGATGTCGCAGCACCAGTTGTCGATCAACGGGCATGCTTTCGAGGCGCGGCTCTATGCCGAGGATACCGCGAACGGCTTCCTGCCACAGACCGGGACGCTGACTCATCTGCGTTTTCCCGACGGCGCGCGGGCCGAAACCGGGGTGCGTCCGGGCGATGCGATTTCGCCGTGGTACGATCCGATGATTGCCAAGATCGTGGTTCACGGGCCGACGCGGGCGACGGCGTTGCTGTCGCTGGAACGGGCGCTGGCGGGGACACAGGTGGCCGGGACGGTGACGAATTTGTCGTTCCTGCGAAAGCTGTCGCAACATGAAGCATTTCGCGCGGGCGACGTCGATACCGGGCTGATCGACCGCGATGTCGAGGTGCTGTCCGCAAGACCCGACCCATGTTCGCGGGCGCGCGCGATTGCGGCACTGGCGGCACTGGGGCTGGACCGGGCGCAGGGGGCCGAGGCGCTGCACCTGTGGGTCCCGATGGTCTGGACGGCGCATCTGGTCTGGGGCGACGAGGCGATTGCCGCGCGTGTCGAAGGGCTGGGCGGGGATCGGTATCGGGTGACACTGGACGGGGCGAGCCATGTCGTGACGCGCGTCGGCGGATGGCGGGTCGATGACGTGGCGGTGTCGGCCGAAGTGGGACATGGGCCGGGGATCGTCCATGTCTTCTGGGGCAACGTCTATTCTTTCGCCGTGCCCGACCCGCTGGCGGTGGATGCGGCGGGGGGCGCGGGCTCCGGTGTGATCGAAGCGCCGATGCCGGGGCTGGTGAAGTCGGTTCACGTCGCGCCGGGCGACAGTGTCGTCGCGGGCGCGCGGCTGGCGGTGCTGGAAGCGATGAAAATGGAACACGCGATGGTCGCGCCACGCGACGGCATCGTGGGCGAGGTGCTGGTGGCGGCAGGCGATCAGGTCGAGGCCGGGGCCGCGCTGGTGCGGATGGAAGAGGACGCATGAGCGAGATCATCCTGCACCACGTTCCCGGCAGCCGCTCGCAGCGGGTTTTGTGGTTGCTTCACGAGTTGGAACTGGATTTTGACGTTCGGGTCTGGCCCTTCGACAAGACGCTGCGGAGCGCGGAGTTTCTGGCGCTGAATCCGGCGGGACGGGTGCCTGCGCTGGAACTCGATGGACGGTCGATCTGGGAGACGGGCGCACTCATCGAGATACTTTGCGAACGGACGGGACGCCTGGGCCGTCCGCCCGGTGATGCGGAGCGTGTGGACTGGCTGATCTGGGTGCATTTCGCCGAGACGATTTCCCAGCATGCGGCGGCCTGCACGCAACAGCATCTGATGCTGCGCGAGGCATCGATGCGCTCCCCTGTCGTGATGAAGCTGGAGTCGGCGCGGATCGGCAAATGCTTCGATGCCATCGAGGCGCGACTGGCGGGCGATTGGCTGCTGTCGTCGTTTTCGGCGGCGGACGTGGCGGTCGGTCAGGCGGCGATGATGGCGCGGCGGTTCCACCGGGTGGGGGATCGCCCGCGGATGGCCGGTTGGATCGATCGGATCGAGGCGCGGGACGGTTGGCGCAGGGCCAGCGACGCCAAGGGATTCTACGACAGGGACTTCTATGAGGTGCCGGATGTCTGAGCAGATCGAAATCTTCGAGGTCGGCCCGCGCGACGGTTTGCAGAACGAAAAGCGGATGATTCCCGCGTCCGAGAAAATCGCCCTGATCGACCTTTTGTCGCGCGCCGGTTTCCGCCGTATCGAAGTGGCGAGTTTCGTGTCTCCCAAGTGGGTTCCGCAGATGGCCGATGGCGCCGAGGTGCTGGCCGGTCTCGCGCGTGCGCCGGGCGTGTCCTATGCCGCACTGACACCCAACATCAAAGGATACGAGAGAGCGCGCGCGGCCCGCGCGGACGAGGTGGCGATTTTCGTCAGCGCATCGGAAGGGTTCTCCAAGGCAAATCTGAACGCGACTATCATTGAAAGCCTGGAACGGTTCAGCCCCGTCGTCGCTGCGGCCAGGGCCGACGATGTGCCGGTGCGGGGCTATGTGTCCTGCGTCACGGACTGCCCGTTCGACGGGCCGACCGCGCCCGGCGATGTCGCGGCGGTGGTTGCGGCGATGCAGGCGTTCGGCTGTTACGAGGTCAGTCTGGGCGATACCATCGGACGCGGCACACCCGAGGCGGTGGACGCGATGCTGGATGCCGTTCTGGACGAGATCGGCGCGGATCAGCTGGCCGGACATTTCCACGACACGGCGGGGCGCGCTCTGGCCAACGTGGATGTCGCGCTGGCGCGGGGATTGCGGGTGTTCGATGCCGCCGTGGGCGGGCTGGGGGGATGTCCCTATGCGCCCGGCTCGGCCGGCAACGTGGCGACCGAGGCGGTGATGACCCATGTCGCGGCGGCGGGGTTCGAGACCGGGCTGAACCCGGAAATCGTCGCGCAGGCCGCGGTGATGGCGAAGGAGATGCGGGGATGACGTACGACACGCTGGACGTGAGCCGCGATGGCCGGGGCGTCGTGACGGTGCGCCTGACCCTGCCGGAGACGCACAACGCGCTTTCGGCGCAGATGATGGACGAACTGACAGCGGTGGCGGGTGTTCTGGGCGGGGACGAGAGCCGGGTCGTCGTGCTGACCGGGACCGGAAAGTCGTTTTGCGC
>Ga0207903_1000192_pt1 | contig 24412 bp, 22 predicted proteins | sample MalvirmetaMSP131_FD_184234 | JGI IMG/M metagenome (GOLD analysis project Ga0207903, IMG submission 184234) | Marine viral communities from the Deep Pacific Ocean - MSP-131 (SPAdes) | ecosystem: Environmental > Aquatic > Marine > Oceanic | place: Atlantic Ocean | collected 2011-06-25
GCTGATACCTGTATTGATCGGGCGTGAATACGGCATCTCGCAGATTGGGAGGGTCTATGGTAAAATGATCTTCTCATATGGCCTCGCTGGGCTGATAGCTCCTTGGGTAGGAGGGCTTCTATATACCAAAACAGGTTCCTATTCGGTACCGCTTGCGGTCACCATAGTATTGGCTTTCGTGGGTTTAATCGCTTCTATCTACTTTAGCTTTGCGCTCATGATGAAGCGCTAGTACTGATCGAAGCATGGTCGAATCAGTAATAACTCTTGATATTGCGATTGATTTTTGAAGGCGCGGGACTCGACCGACCCACAAATTCGCGTACATGCGTCTTGGTTTCACGCTACTTGGCAACCGCTTTCTGTGCCTGGAAATTCAAGCGAGGGTAGCGGCGTCCCAATGGCGGTCCTTCGTGCAGCATTGAGTATTCATGAACAATTGTCACTTCGGATTTGAACTAACGCGACTATTCTCGACCGGCAAGAGCTCAAGAAAGGGAAGCCCGGGTGCCGGGCTTGAAAGGATAGAGAGAGTCTCATCCGGGTTCGGCGTAACAAGGACTCTGACCCATGGCCAAGACCACGCCCCGCCCGAAACCCACCACCTCAAAGGAGACCGAAGCGACCGGACCGACCACGCCCGACGGCGCCGCCGACATCCGCCTGATCCCGCTCGACCAACTGGAGCCCAGCCCGCTCAACGTCCGTAAGGTGGCCGCGAGCGCCAGCGACGACGCCGAGCTCCTCGCCAGCATCCGCGAGACAGGCATCAAGCAGAACCTGGTGGTTCATGCGCTGTCTGAAACACGTTTTGCTGTCGATGCCGGTGGCCGGCGCCTCAAGGCTCTGAAGCAGCTTGCCGAAGACGGCGTCATTCCCGCCGATCATCCTGTGCCCTGCCTCGTTGAGGATGAACACAACGCCATCCTCACCTCCGCCACAGAAAACCTTCAGCGCGCGGCGATGCACCCGGCCGATCAGTTCGAGGCTTTTGAGGCGATGATCGCCGAGGGCCGCCGTGAAGACGAGATCGCGCTGAAGTTTGGCGTCTCGGTTGACCTCGTTCGCCGCCGGTTGAAACTCGCTCGCGTCGCACCCGAGATCATCGAACAGTTTCGTGCTGGCGATCTGACCCTCGAATGTGTGATGGCTTTCACGCTGACCGACGACCATGATCGCCAGTTGGCGGTCTGGAATGCAGTTAAGGGCGGCTACCACATCCACCCGCAGAGCATCAAACGCCAGCTGACCGAGACCGCGCATTCTGCGAACTCGGCCCTCGGGCGCTTTGTCGGCATCGAGGCGTATGAGGCGGCAGGCGGCGTTCTGCTGCGCGATCTCTTTGATGATCGCGCCAGCGCCCATATGGAAAACCCCGAGCTCCTGGAGCGCCTCGCCATCGAGAAACTGCAGGCTGCGGCCAAGCCCTTCGAGGGGACGTGGAAATGGGTCGAAGTCCATCTTTCGGTGGATTACGGCGCGTTTCGCAGTTTCGGGCGGGTCTTTCCGCAGCATGTCGAGCCGGATCCGGATCTGCTGGCCGAGGAGGAACATCTCATTGCGCGCGAGGAAGAACTGGCGGCGCAGAATGACGGTGAGGATTGGTCCGACGCAGAGACGGAAGAATACTACGCCATCGAGCCGCGCCTGCGCGAGATCGAGGCTCTGCAGCGCGAACGGCAGCCGTATGCGGACGAAGATCGTGCCATCGCAGGCGTTGTTCTGACCATCGGCCATGACGGGGCGCTTCGTGTCGAGAAGGGCCTGGTGCGACCCGAGGATATTCCTGCTGCACCTAAGCCCGACGAGACCACTGCAGATGCGGGAGGGGCCGCTTCCCCTGCCCGCCCGAATGTGTCGCCGCCGACCTCCTCGACACCGGTGCCGACCTCCGATCCGGCCGCCACCCTGCGCAAAGCTGACGGCATTTCGGCGAGCCTCGCCGACGACCTGCGCGCCACGCGCCAGCACATCCTGCGGGCGCATCTGGCAGCAGATTTCGACGTGGCGTTCGACGCGATGCTCTACGCGCTCTGTGAGCAGGCTCTGGGGCGGTCCTACAACAACGAGGCGCTCGACATCTCGATCCGGCCCTTTCAGGCGCAAAACCGCGAGGTACTGCATTCGGATACTGTTGCCCAGAAGATGCTCGAGGCGCTGGAACAGGATCTCGCCACAAACTGGATGAAGCTGGAGAAACCCGAGGACTTCCGGGCGATGTCGGCACTGCCGATTGCGGATAAGCAGGCGCTTTTCGCATGGGCGGCGGGTCTCGCGGTCAAGCCGCAGCTCTCCTCCGACAATCGCCCTTCCCCGCTCATCGAGGAGATCGGTGCACGGCTTGACGTCGATGTCGCGGCCTGCTGGCGCCCGACAGCTCAGAACTACTGGGGTCGGGTCAACAAGGGCCATGCGGTCGCCACCGCGCGCAAGCTGATCGGCAACGACTACGCCGAGGATCGCAATCGCGAGCGTAAGGGCGATATCGCGGCAGCGATGGAGCGGGCGTTCGCGGAAACGGCGGGCGAGACGGAAGGGTTCGACGCGGCGACGGCTGCAAAGACGACGCGCTGGCTGCCTGACGGAATGGTGTTTGCCGGTGCGACGGAGGCCGGTGCCGACATGGCAGGCGAAGCGCCGGAGACCGAGGAGGGGGATTTGTCCGCCGAAGATTCTCTGACCGACGCCGAGAATGATGAACCGTCGTCCTTGCCTGCCTTCCTCAGCCAGGATGCGGCCTGACGAGCCGCACACTAACTTGATCACGACATGAGCCTTGGGCCGTCCTCACATCGAGGGCGGCCCTTTCCGGCTGACGGGTTGCCTACAGCCGATATCGGATCGGCTGGCCCGTCCCGGAGACATCCCATGACCACCACCCTTGACCTTGAGCCTGTGCGTGAAGCTGCACTGATCGCCGCCCAGAATGACGCGTTTCGACGTTCCATCCTTGGTACTACCCCGGTCGCCGATGCCCCGCAGGGCCAGTTCGTGATGACACGCGGCGTCGCGGCGCTTGGGCCCGACGCCCAACTGGAATTGACCCGCCGCGTCGCCACGTTCGACGGGTTCAATGCCGACAGTGATCCGCAGGGATGGCACGAGATGGGCGTCATCGATCTCGATGGCACGACGGTCTGGTTCAAGCTCGACTTGTATGACGTCGATTACACCTATGGCTCGCCCGAGCCCTCCGATCCCGCGCAGACGCGTCGCGTGCTGACCCTGCTTCTCCCGTCGGAATACTGACGCCCCCTTCCCCAACCATGGCCCGGGACCGCCCTTGCACAAAGGGCGGTCCTTTCGCGCTGGCGGGTTCCAAGGGGCGCGATGATCGCGCCTTGCCTGCCGCAGGAGACCAGACATGGCCAAGACACTCGAGTATCAGATCACCCTCTACCCGGCGCATCGCGAAGGCGCCTTCGTGGTAACCCAGTTCCAGATGATGGGGAGCTACCCCGAAAAGCGTATCCAGGCCGCGGGCATGGATGACCTGATCAACCAAGTGACGCAGTTCGCGATGGAGCATGGCAAGAGCTGCAGCGCCTCGGTGCGCTGCCTTGCCCCGCGCAAACCGCCGGGATTCAAGCGCGCGACCGAGAACCTCTATTTCAACCTGGTTGACCGGACGGCGGAGAAAAGCGGCGCGGCTGCTGCCTGACGACCGGTCACAGGAAACGTTCTGGGCGGCCAGATTGGCGGTCGCCCTCCCCTTCCCCATTCAAAAGGACGAAAGAGATGACAGAAGTAAATGATTTCTACGCGCAAATGCTCGAATCCCAGAGACGCGTTGCCGAACAGCGGGTCGAGACCCGCGCGGCCCTTCTCATCGAATTGCGCGCCCTTGGTTTGACGAACATCGAGCTGAAATACGAAGGCTATGGCGATTCCGGCAATGTCGAGGAGGTCGTCGTGACGCCCGACACGATCACATTGACAGAAGAAATGCGCCGCCGGGTCGAAGATTTCGGCTGGGACTTCGCCTATGCGCTCAGCCCCGGGTTCGAGAACAACGAAGGCGGCTATGGCGAACTCACTTGGGCACTCGCGACTGACAAAATCGATGTCAGCCACTCGAACCGATACATCGAAACCAACACCACCGAACACGAGGGGCTTTGATATGGCACATCCCCTCCATCACGCCGAAAGCTCAGCCCGAAAGTTCGGCGGTGTGCCAGATGACTATCAGTTCGTGCATGACTGGTTCGACTCATCCAAAGAGCACCTAGGTCTCTTTGTTCACAGAGATGGGATGGTTGCCGCCCTCCCCAGACGGCATCGCAATGTGCCAAAGATGTGGTCGTACACGGCCACTATTGAGAGAGGACGGCAATATGATTGATACAATGATCGGTGTGGACTTGGCAAAGAATGTCTTTCAGCTGCATGGGGCTTCGCTGACAGGGGAGGTCAAATTTCGAAAGAAGCTTTCCCGGCCTCAGTTTCGGAAGTTCATGGAAGACCAACCTGCAAGCATCGTGGTTTTTGAAGCTTGTGGCGGCGCTCATTTCTGGACACGAGAGATGCAGCAACTTGGACATCAGGCAAAGCTGATCGCCCCACAATATGTGAAGCCGTTCGTCAAACGGCAGAAGAATGACGTGGCTGATGCTGAGGCGATTGTCATTGCGGCACAGCGCCCGGAGATGAGGTTCGTCGAACCCAAAAGCAACGCGCAAATCGCGCGAGGTGTTGTGTTCCGTTCACGCGATCGCCTGGTGCGCCAGCGCACGGAACAGATCAATGCGCTGCGGTCAATTCTTTATGAGCAGGGCCAGGTATTCCCGACCGGCGTCCGTCAGATGAAGAAGATCGCGGAATTCCTGGAACGGGCCGATAACGGCTTGATTGCTTTGGTTCTGGAGGAATGCGAGGAACTGCTCGCTTCCATTTACGATCTCACAACCCGGATTGACGCGAAGACGTTAAAGCTCAAAAAGCTGTCGCAGCAGTCTGAGATGTCCCGAAGGCTCCAGACGATACCCGGCGTTGGCCCACTCACCGCCATGGCAATTGAAGCCTTCGCACCGCCCATGGAAATTTTTCGATGCGGCCGAGACTTTGCCGCTTGGATTGGGCTTGTGCCCAAGCAACATTCATCGGGAGGCAAGGCGCGGCTGGGTAAGATCTCCAAGGAAGGTCAGGTCGACATTCGCCGCCTGCTTATCATTGGCGCAATGACACGCATTGCATGGGTCGGGCGAAAACCTATCCAGGCCGGTTCTTGGCTGGACCGCATGTTGAAACGCAAACCTAAGATGCTTGTCGCAATCGCGCTGGCCAACAAAATGGCCCGCACCATTTGGGCCGTGCTGACGAAGCAAGAAGACTATCGAGATCCGGTGAAGACTGCGGCTGCCTAAGAAGTAACAGGCGACCTAATCTGAAATCGGAAACTGGGGGCAAGAAGACGATGACCTGAATGGGCAAAATGATCGAATAGATCTGGATTGGGAAAACCAGTTTTGGGCTCCGAGCCGCGAGCTCGCCTGAGAGATTTGGACCCAACCCGCTGATCACCATACCGGCCCGCGGCTTCTGAAAATGCCGCACAATGAGGCCTGACAGAAGACCGCACTCGATCACCCTCCCAGACAGCCAGAAACTTCTTGCATCACGGGCGGCAACCACAGAAGCCCAAAAACATCATACCGTTGGGATCTATGATGCTGAACGCCACTTCGGTCGCAGCCTGACCAACAGCGCGGGCCGGGTCGTCCCGATCCGCTGGATCGGTGAACAGCATGTGCGCGAGGATTGCCAGGGACGCATCCCGTCGCTGGCAGACTGGCTCGGGCGCATTCAGCCAGAGCCGTGGATGGCCAATGGCCGGATCGACAACGATCCGACGCAGATCGTCGGCGATCCGCGTGCGGCCTGGGTCGAAGCGGTTACGGGTCACCAGACCATTCTCGGCTTCGAGGAATGGCTGCTGAAGGTTTCGGTCGAACACGTTCAGCACCGCCAGAACCGCGCCGCCGCCTGATCCGCCGGGCGGCGGCCTCACCAACAAACTCATCTCATCCAGATCGACCCGCCTGCGCCCCTATCGGCCTGGCGGGTCGTCTTCGTTTCAAGAAAGGACATCGACATGCATGACCCCGTCTTTGAGGAGGCCTATCACGGCCACGCAATCAAGATTTTCCAAGACCTCGATCCCGAAAGCCCACGGGAGTGGTCCAATCTCGGCACGCTGATCTGCTGGCACCGGCGCTATCGGCTCGGTGACAGCCATCAGTTCGACAGTCCCGAGGCGTTCCTGCGCGATCTTGCGGGCGTTTCGGATCAGAGCGATCTCTCGATGGAACAGTTGCGCGAGCGCGCCGAGCGCAAGGCAATCATCTTGCCCGTGTTTCTCTATGACCATTCCGGCCTCGCGATTAACACCATCGGCTTCCATTGTCCGTGGGATTCCGGCCAGGTCGGCTATGTCTATGTGACGCTTGAGGCAGTCCGGGAAGAGTTCGGCGTGAAGCGCGTCACCAAGGCGCTGCGCGAAAAGGCAGCCGACATCCTACGCGGCGAAATCGTCAGTTACGACGCCTATCTCGGCGGCCGGGTCTATGGCTATGTCATCGAGCAGGACGGCGAGGAGATCGACGCCTGTTGGGGGTTTATTGACGACTATGAATCGCATTGCTTACCGGAGGCGCGGGATGCGATTGTAACATCCGAAAGAGCTGACGTTCAAGAAAACCGCAGCGAACTCACACTGTGAGCCCATACCGGAAGTGCTCCTGCGCAAACGCTCGCAAGTGCAGCAATTCGGACGCCAAAATTGTTAGCTGCGCCGCAGAGAGAAAAGCAGCCATTCGTTGTAGGTGCAGCGAAATCACGATGGGCTACGACCGAGTTGTGGGACAAACTGACCTTTGATCTGGATTATTGATTGAAACCGACATTCCGGTCGCTGCGTGGCGGGATGCTCATCCTGGGAAAAGCAGTCTACTGTCATGACCGCCTCAACATATACAGACGCACCGTCGCTGTCCCGCACTCTCCAAGGGATCACCTGTGTGCTTGCGGGCATGGTGCTGTTTGTCGGGCAGGACGTTCTAATGAAGGGTATGTTGACACATTACCCGGTGTGGATGCTGATCTTCAGCCGCTCCATCGTCGCTTTGATGACCTTGCTGCCGCTGGTCCTGTGGCTAGGTGCGCCGCATCGTATTTTAACCCCTCTTTGGCCTTGGTATCTAGCACGTGCCATGCTCTTTGCTTCAGGCTTCGCGATGTTCTATACCGCCTTCCCTTTTATGGGCCTTGCCGAGGTCACGACACTGTTCTTCGCCGCACCCCTGATGACTGCGACTTTGGCAGCGCTGTTTCTGCAGGAGAAGGTTGGAGCGCACCGCATTGCCGCGCTGCTGGTAGGGTTTGCAGGCGTTGTCATCGCGATGAACCCCACAGGCGGAAATTTTGGCTGGATTTCGGTTCTTCCGCTTTTTTGCGCACTTACCTATGCAATCAGCCAAATCATTGTGCGAAAGATCGGAGAGCAGGACACATCGCTCGTCATCGGGCTATACACGATCTCGTTCTCGGGTTTTGTAATCGTTCCGATGGGATTTGTGGTTACGCAAATGATTGTGGTCTCGCCAGAACTAAACCATTTGCGCATGAGTTGGCCGGTGCCAAATGTCAAGGGCATCGCTATGCTGGCTTTACTGGGGGCAATCGGAACGGTGGCCTATACATTGGTCTCGCGTGCATATCAGATCGCCAGCGCGAGTGTGATCGCACCATTCGACTATAGTTACCTGCCGTTGGCAGCCATCCTCGCATACCTGCTGTGGGGGGAAATCCCACCCCATACGACCTTCATTGGCATGGTACTGATCATAGTGAGCGGCATGTACACAGCCTATCGTGAACTTCGGGTCAATCGCTCCGCAGACGACAACCCACCCACGGCTCAGACGGTTTTCACCCCAGGCGCGCCTTCTGTGGTATTGGCGGACGCGTTAGATGCTGAGGCCATGGAACTGGATGAGTTTGACAAGAAGTTACCTTAATCTGCCAGCAGCCTCGGCTGATACTGGTTGAACGAGGATACTGCCGAAAACGCGGCTCAACGCTCGAAAACTAGAATTAGGAAGAACACCGTTTTTGCGACGTGCAGTTGCATACGCAAAAGTTATCTTGACAACTGACGGGCTCGTGTAATTCTCAGAAAGTTCTGTCTAAGAAGGTTATGAAAATCACATGCAAGTAAGTGTTCGCGACAACAATATTGACCAAGCTCTTCGAGTGTTGAAGAAAAAACTACAACGCGAAGGTGTATTCCGCGAAATGAAGCTGAAGGAACACTTCGAAAAACCTTCCGAGAAAAGGCTGCGGGAAAAAGGCGAAGCAATCCGCCGCGCCCGAAAACTTGCGCGAAAAAAACTGGAACGCGAAGGGTAGCTACACGTCCCTTTGGCTAAAATCACGCAATAGCAACACATACAGCGGAACCCCAAGTGCAACAATCATCACGCGCAAGTGGATCTGATCACTGATGCAACGCACCGACCCACGGCAGATCCATCAGGAATAGGTTGTTCCCAATCCCCTAAGGTAACGTGATCGGCGGCGGCCTACGTCGCTTGCCTGACAGAGCGTTTCCGGCGATCGCCGCAAGCAAAACTGCGCCGCCTGTCAGTGTGTTTAGCGTGGCGGTTTCGCCGATGAACAACCAGACCCATAACGGGCCAAGCAGAACCTCAGCCAGTGACAACAGCGCAAGCTCCGCTGCAGGAAGGCTGCGAGACCCCAGTGTATACAGGATCAACCCTGCGCCGACCTGAAACACCCCCATGCCCATGGCAATGCCGCCATCCCGGACCGACAACACCAGGGACAAATCCAAAAACAGGCATATGCCTGACGTCACGATGATGCCGAACAATCCGGACAGAAACACCGACGGCAGCATTTCACCCGATTTCCCCCACCGCAGCGACACAGTGAAGACCGCAAATCCAAAGGCGGACCCCAAGGCCGCCAGACTGCCCTTCAAGGCAACGCCTCCAGATTTATCTGCGACCATGATCGCGATACCGGCAATGGCAACGGCTATGGCCACCCAGGTGGCAGGGCGTACACGTTCACGCAAGACGATCCACCCCAGAACTGCCGCCATGAAAGGCGCCGTAGCAAAAAGCAGCATGGCATTTGCCACGGATGTCGCCTGAATCGCATATATCCCGCCGGAATAGGCAGCCACCAGCGACAGCCCCGCAATCGCCGCTGGAAAGCCAGTGCGGCGAATCTGGGCAAAGGGGCTTTCTCCGGACCGCATGCGAATAAAAACGTAGAGCAGAACTGACAGGCTGGCCGAACGGTAAAGCAATATCTGCCACACAACCGCGTCTTCGATCAGCCGTATTCCAAGCCCGACGGTCGACCAAAGCACGCCAGCGGCAAAGACAAACAGGACACCAAACCGATGCCCGTCCGTGCTGTTTGACGGTTGACTCATGACAGTCATTTGGTCTCCGAAACACATTTCTGTCTCATTGCTAGCGATATGGCTGTCGCATTAGCCTTCCTTTTGCGACACCGAAACTGTTCGTGGTACATAGATGCCAAGGAATGGCCTCTGACCAGCACCTTCTGCCAACGCCGCGAATTGGTACTTCGTCCCGCACTATGTAAGTTCACGCACGGCGCAGCGAAGGTCGGTCCATCCTGAACCAGCCGTTGGCGATCTGCGCAGCGAAGGTGTCAAAAGAGCCAGTTCCGGACATGTCCAGCCTTTATGCATTGGGTCAGTCCAACTTCGGGACTCTGAAACGGTTGTCTACTCTCAACCTGCGACCCAATATCAATGATATCAAATGCGCAATTCGCAAATGGCGCGGGTCCGCAACAAGGAAATCCGAATGCTCCCGGGGCTTGTTCGGAGCTATCTGCTTCAGAAAGCCTTCGCGGCATAGCTTCCTATCCGGGCATCGCCTGGGACTTAGGCAGGGTCGGATCCATAACGTCCCAAGGCTGTGCACTTTTGACAAAGATATCGCGACTTGGGGTGTACCAACTCGGATCGTCCAGACTGCCGGCATAGATCACGATCGCACCCTCGCCAGCGCCATTGATCAGAAACAAGGGCGAGCCGCATGTCGCACAGAACCCTCGGCGCATGGCATGTCCGCGATCAGCGGGGCGGTCGAACCAGCTTGGCTCGCCCGTTTCAATCGTAAAGTCGGATTGTTTGACCAGAACCGCCGGGAAATAAGCGCCCCCTGTTGCTTGCTGGCAATGGCGGCAATGGCAGTTGCCCATGTATCGCGCAGGACCTGTTGAGCGGTAGCGGATTGCACCGCAGGCACAGCCGCCTGTAAAGCTATCTGTCATCGTTACTCCTTGCTGCGCTGGCCATTGTTTCTCGCATCAGAGTGACGCTGCCACCGTGATTGTGATCAAAGACCCTATCGACGAATAGAGAATAGCGCGTGCGATGGCGTCAACCCGCACACCATAGTTTAGCGCGAGCATGAAGCACATGGCCCCGCAGGGGGCGGCGGCCACCATCATGGCTGGGTTGCGTACCTCGGGCGTCAGTTGCAACACCCCGGCAAAGATGGCCCAGGCCAGCAATGGGTGAACCACCAGCTTCACACCCGCAATGGCCACTGGCAACATGGCGCGCGCGCCGCTGGCCTTCTGGCTCAGAATAACGCCAAGCGCGAACAACAGCACAGGCGAGGCTGTTGCGCCCAAGAAATCCGCGAAGATATCAAAGCCTGTGGGTACCGAGACGCCCAACAGTCCGATCACTAGGCCAAGTACCATGGCAACCAGCGGTGGATTTCGCGCGATCTTTCCCAACGTGTGCCCAAGAGAGGCCCCCTTGGTGGACAGAACGTCCATCAGGATCAAAGAACAGCTGAAAATCAGGATTCCGTCCATGGAAATGATCGCGACAATCGGCGTTGCGGCGGTCTCTCCGAATAGGGTGACCGCAATCGGTAGAACGAAGAGGATGTGGTTGGTCAGGGCGATGGCCAGACCTAGAAGGGCGGCCTCCATAACATCGGTCTTGAAGACCAGCCGAGCGATCAGAAATCCGACCGCATACATCACCATTTCGGTGACGAAATACCCACCCAGCATGGCAAAGTCGAACTCTGCCAATGGGGCATTGGCCAGCAATTGAAACCCCAGTGCGGGCATTGCGACAAACATCACAAATTTGTTCAGGGCCATCGCCATGTTGAAATCGAAAGTGCCGCGTAGGCCAAACACGTAGCCAAGCGCGCCAATCCCAAACACCGGCAGCACGCCGTTCAGCAATTGGTCGAGCATGGCGTCTCTTTCTGCTTGTCTGTTGGAGGACCGGCCTGTCTGGAACCGTGCAGGCTGTCGGCTGTCACCATGTTTCGGCGAAGGGGCGGATATCCATCTCGTGGGTCCAGCCGTCGCGCGTTTGGTGGTGCAGGGTCCAATAGGCTTCGGCAATGCTGTCTGGGTTCATTAGCGTGTCCGGGGGCAGGGTATCGGGATCTTTGCCCGATTGTCGGACCCGGTCGCGCACAAATGCGGTGTCGACGCCCGCATCAATGACCAAGTGCGCGACATGGATGTTTTTGGGGCCCAACTCGCGCGCCATGGATTGGGCAAGTCCCCGCAGCGCGAATTTGCCTGAGGCGAACGCGGCATATCCCGCACTGCCGCGCACGGAGGCCGTTGCCCCGGTGAAAAAGATCGAGCCTTTCTGCCGTTCCACCATGTATTTTGCAGCTTCACGCCCCGAAAGAAACGCAGCGTAGGCACACATTTCCCAAACTTTGCGAAAGACACGTTCGGTTGTGTCTAGAATGGGAAACCGCACATTGCCGCCGACATTGAAAATGCAGATCTCTATCGGCCCGATCTCAGCCTCGACATGCGCGAACATCTCGGTCGTGGTTTCTTCCTTGCGGGCATCCCAGCTGAACCCTTGGGCGCTGCCGCCCGCGGCCTCAATTTCGGCGACCAGGGGGGCAAACATTTCCCCCCGTCGGCGACCCATCACAACATGAAACCCACCTTTGGCAAAACGCCTGGCAATGGCAGCACCGATGTAGTCTCCGGCACCGATGATCAGACAGATGGGCTTTGCGGTCATATCGTTACTCTATGCTGCTTCTGCCGTCTGGAAGGCGGAGCGGGCCTCTAGTCGATCCGCGTAGGCTAAGAGGTTCGGCAGGTTTTCGAACGCCGCACCAAGGCGACGCGACATGACGACTGCGTGTCCGGTGATGGTATCCGCAATCGTGAAATCCCCGGCGAGAAAGTCACGCCCTTCCATATGATGCTCGACCGCCGCGAGCGTGCGGTTCAAAAGCTTGAGCGCGCGCGCGGCGATCTCATCATTGCGCCGTTCGGGGGGAAGCAGGATGGTTTCGACCACATAGTTGTTGATCGGTGGCATGATCATGCCCTCGGCATAGTGCAGCCATTGCAGGTATTCGGCAAAGTTCTGGGCGTCAGGTGCAGCAGCCAAGTTGGGTGCATATTTGGCCGCCAGATACTGTGCAATTGCGGTGCTTTCGCTGATCGTGATATCGCCATCAACCAGTGTGGGCACCCGGCCATTAGGATTGATCGCCGTGTAGTCCGGACCGCGCATTTCTTTCTGGCCCAATGTGAATTTCACCAGCTCATAAGGCTGACCCATTTCTTCGAGCAGCCAAACCGTGCGCACGGCGCGTGACTGGGGGGCAAAGTAGACTTTCATTTGAGGCCTCTCGAATATGCGACGGGACTTGTTGACAAGCAGGAGACTTCAACTTTAGAAGTTAGTCAATTTAAAAAAAGAAGTGACTGTTGATGAGCCGCTCTGACCTTCCGTCGCACACCTGCACCATCGCGCGCGCCGTTGCACAAGTCGGCGATGAATGGACGCTTCTGATTGTGCGGGAAATGTTCCTTGGGACCCGACGCTTTGACGATTTCCTGCGCCTCACAGGCATGTCGTCTCACCTTTTGGCGCAACGTCTAAAGAAGCTGGAAGCGGAAGGGGTGATCCGCCGCGCGCCATATTCAGAACGCCCGCCACGGCACGAATACCGCCTGACGGAAAAGGGGCGCGACCTGTGGGCGGTGATCATCGCGTTAAAGCAATGGGGCGATCGCTGGTTGGGCACGGATGACACCCCTGTGCAGATCACGCACAAGGCTTGCGGCAAGGTTGTCAGGCCCCACATGACCTGCCCAGATTGCGGCGAGCGCATAGAGGCCCACGACGCCGAAGCTCAGCTTTCGCACACTTTTGAATTGGAACGACAGGCCGCAAGGCGTGCGCCGTGACATCTATCTGAGGCAGAAACTATGGACTATAAAACACTCCGCTTTGAAATTGCCGAAAGTATCGCGACAATTACCTTGGATCGAGAGGATAGCCCTGCCAACGCATTGAACGCGCGTATGGCCGAAGAGTTGTTTGACGTCGGTGTGCGTTGCGGTGCGCCAGACGTGCGCGCCGTGATCGTGACTGCCAGCGGTAAGATGTTCTGCGGCGGTGGGGATCTTGCCGAAATGGACGCCGCCCCAGACAAACCCGCGCACCTGACTCGCATGGCCACGCTGCTGCACGCAGGGTTGATCCGACTTGCCTGGATTGACGCGCCCGTCATTATGGCCGTGAACGGCACCGCTGGTGGCGGTGGGTTCTCGATGGTTTTGTCTGGCGACTACGTGATCGCGTCTGAAAAGGCCAAGTTTGTCTCGGCCTATACGTCCTCGGGTCTGACACCGGACGGATCGTCGACCTACTACCTTGCGAAACACGTCGGGTTGCTGCGGGCAAAAGAACTGATGCTGACCAATCGGGTCCTGACGGCGACAGAGGCGCAGGATTGGGGTTTGGTCAACAAGGTGGTGCCACCCGAGACCGTAGTGGATGAGGCGCGTGCGCTCGCGCGAAACGTCGCATCCGGGCCGACGCAAGCGTTTGGCGGTGTGAAACGGCTACTGGACACGGCCTTTTCAGATGGGTTGGAAACCCAGTTGGATCGGGAAACACGGTCTATCTCCGACATGATGCGCACGCGCGATGGCCCCGCCGGGATCGCGGCCTTTCTGGCCAAGGAAACACCCCGGTTTGAGGGAAAGTGAACAAGTGCTGCAACAGCGTTTCCACCATAGACAGGGGCGGATATGACGACAGATGACGTGCAGACACCAGGCCTTCGTGCGGCCATTTTTGCGGGCTGCATGGTGGCCTTTCTGGGTTTTGGATTTGCCGCCACCTTTGGTGTTTTTCTGACGCCCATGTCGCAGGACCTTGGCTGGGGCCGCGAAGTATTTTCTCTTTCCGTTGCAATCCAACTTCTCACTTGGGGGTTTGCTCAGCCCATTGCCGGGGCAGTTGCAGACAGGTTTGGAACGGCACGGGTTCTTGCCTTTGGCGCGATATGCGCAGGGATTGGCTTTGCCCTGCGTGGCATGACGACCGACCCGACATTATTTGTTCTGACAGGCATTCTGGTCGGCGCTGGCACCGGCGCGGCCTCGTTTCCAATCGTGATCGGCGCCCTGGGCAAGATTGTCAGTGCGGAACGTAGAAGTTTCATCTTGGGTCTGGGGACCGCAGCGGCCTCGCTTGGGATGTTTGTCGCGGCACCCACGGCAACAACGATGATTGGCACAATCGGATGGCAAACCGCTCTGATCGTGATCGGATGCAGTTTTGCACTCATCCTGCCTTTCCTGATCTTCATCGCGCGCGTGGCAAAGCCAACCGCATCTGGGTCAAGCGCGAGCGATTTCGGCCACGCCTTGTCGGTTGCCTTCACCGACCGGAGTTATCTTTGCCTGTTCTTCGGCTTTTTCGTTTGCGGGTTTCACGTGGCGTTCATCCAAACCCATTTGCCCGCCTATGTCATGGATCTTGGCCTTGCCGCATCTATTGGGGCCTGGTCGCTGGCATTGATCGGCCTGTTTAACATCGCCGGGTCGTTCTTCGCGGGATGGTCGGGCCAGCATTTGTCAAAGAAAGCCGTTCTTAGCGGCATCTACTTTGCGCGCGCCGTGGTGATCTCGCTGTTTGTTCTTGTGCCGGTCACAGAGGTCAGTGTTCTGGTGTTCTCGGCCGTAATGGGCCTGCTTTGGCTTTCAACCGTGCCGTTGACGATGGGACTGGTGGCGCAGACCCAAGGATTGAAGTTCTTCTCAACCTTGGCGGGTCTTGTTTTCTTCAGTCACCAAACTGGCAGTTTCATCGGTGCTTGGCTTGGTGGTCGCATCTATGACGTTGCACAAGACTACACGCTGATGTGGTGGGCTGCTGTGGTGCTGGGCCTGTTGGCCGCTTTGATCCACCTCCCCATTCGCGAAGAGCCGGGTCCACTTGCGCGGGCTGAAGCGAGGGGGTGATGCGTGATCCGAAAGGTAGACAGACTCAGAAACTGCCTCGTCCCGCGACTGAAGCGTTGGAACCGTCTGCGGCGAAAGCACGGTTTGAAATTTGTGGCTCGGCGGGGCTTTAAATGACCGATTTTGCGACTTTGGCTGCAACGCAGCGACGTGCGTACCGCACCCGCGAAGCGATGCTGCGTCAGCAACATGCCCAAGCATCAATGTCGGGAAAGTCCCGCATAGCCACCGTTCAACATTACGTTGGCTATGTCCGGTCTACCGATAAGCGGTGCTAGTGCCGATGCAAAAAACCAGCCGAAAAGAGGGAGAGACAGGGCGGGAGGGTTGACCCCTCCCGGGTGAGAGAGTGCGCGCGGGCTTGGGGAAAACCCTCAAACCCGGAGACTGCCGATGAACGCTCACCCCCATTCCGTCCCGCTTCCGAGCCCTGCCGAGGCCCCTGACCTGCCCGCGGCCCGCGATTTTGCCCAAAACTTGATGCGGGCTGCAACCGTACTGCTTCCCCAATTCGTGGCTGGGAAACCCATCGACGCCGCCATTCTTCGTTCCGCGATGGAAGACGCTTTCGGCACGAGCGACAGCAACGGCGCCTGGGTCTGGAAGGACGCCTACGAGGCCGCCGAGGTCGCCCAGATCCTGATGCTTTTGCGCTACGGCTCGCTAATGCAGCGGCGGTCGCCCTCGCCGCACGCCTTACTCACCATGATCGACCGTCTCGCCAGTCTGGCCCCGTCCCACACGCGGCGATCCGAAGACAGCGTGCGCTTGCAACAGTTTTCCACGCCTTTGCCCCTCGCGGCAATCGTCGCGCGGGCAGCCGGGTTTCGGAACGACGACCTGGTGCTCGAGCCCTCGGCCGGCACTGGCATGCTGGCGATCTTCGCCCAGATTGCGGGTGTTCGCTTGACGCTGAATGAACTTGCCGAAACCCGCCGCGCCCTGCTGAGGGAATTGTTCCCAGAAGCTACGGTGTCGGATCACGACGCCGCCTCGATCGACGACCGGCTTGACCGGTCGATCACGCCCTCGGTCATCGTGATGAACCCGCCGTTCTCCGCCGCCAACCATGTCGAGGGCCGGTTTAGGCAGGCGACCAGTCAGCATGTGCTTTCCGCCCTGGCACGCCTCGCGCCGGGCGGGCGACTGGTCGTCATCACCGGTGAGAGTTTTTGCCCCACCACGAAAAGCTTCCGATCGACATTTCAGCGGATTGGACAAAGCGCCTATGTCGTGTTTTCCGCCGCGATCGACGGCAAGGTGTTCGCGCGGCATGGCACCACCATCGATACCCGGCTGACAGTGATCGACAAGGGCAACGTCGGCACAGAAGAGACCGCGCCGAGTCATATCGAGGCTGCCTATCATCCGATTTGCGCGACCACGGGTGAACTTCTCGCTGCGGTGCTCACCCATTGCCCTGAGCGCCGCAGCCCCCCGCCCTGCCCCACCAGTTCAGCGTTGGCTGAGCCGAGCCGCCCGACCCGCTCCAACCTCCACGCCCTGCGCAACGCCGCCCGCCAGGAAACCCGTTCCCTCGCCGAAGAACGCGCGAAGCACCCGTTCAACGACATCGAGACTACCCCGCTCGACTACCTGCCGAAAGCCTGGAGCGAACCGGACGGCGCGCTGCAGGACACGGTCTACGAGGCCTATGACCTGCAGGCGATCCGGATCGACGGAGCAGCGGAGCATCCGACACCGCTTGTGCAATCCGCCGCCATGGCCTCGGTGCCGCCGCCCGTGCCGAGCTACCGCCCCGTCCTGCCGAAGTCCCTCATCGCCGACGGCCTAATTTCCGCGCCGCAGCTCGAAAGCGTCATCTATGCGGGCAATGCGCACGAGACGCATCTCAAGGGCTGGTTCAAGCGCGGCGAGAACGAGGGCCAGTTGATGGCCGCGTCTGAGGACGACAACGGTGCCTTCCGTCTGCGCAAGGGCTGGTTCCTGGGTGATGGCACCGGCTGCGGCAAGGGGCGGCAGGTCGCGGGCATCATCCTCGACAACTGGCTGCAGGGACGCCGACGAGCGGTCTGGGTCTCAAAGAGCGACAAGCTCATCGAAGATGCGCGTCGCGACTGGATGGCGCTCGGCGGCCGCGAAAGCGATATCGTACCGCTCTCGAAGTTCCGCCAGGGCAGCGACATTCGTCTGCCCGAGGGTATCCTCTTCGTCACCTACGCCACTCTGCGCTCAGCCGAGCGTGAGAGCAAAGCCTCCCGCCTCGATCAGGTGACGTCTTGGCTCGGCGAGGGGTTCGATGGGGTCATCGCCTTCGACGAAAGCCACGCCATGGCGAATGCCGCCGGCGAAAAGTCCGACCGCGGCGACAAAAAGGCCTCCCAGCAGGGTCTTGCGGGCCTCGCGTTGCAAAACGCGGTTCCGGATGCGCGGGTGCTCTACGTCTCGGCCACCGGTGCGACGGTCGTCGGCAATCTCGCTTATGCCTCCCGCCTCGGTCTCTGGGGCACGGGTGATTTCCCCTTCGTGACGCGGGCCGAGTTCGTTGCCGCGATGGAGGCCGGGGGCATCGCCGCGATGGAGATGATCTCGCGCGACCTGAAGGCGCTCGGGCTTTATCTGGCACGCTCGCTCTCCTATGCCGGCGTCGAATACGAGATGCTGGTGCATGAGCTGACACCCGCCCAGGTCGCGATCTATGACAGCTACGCCGATGCGTATCAGATCATCCATACCAACCTTGAGGCAGCGCTGCAGGCCTCGGGCATTTCCTCCGAGACCGGCACGCTGAACGCTCAGGCGAAATCCGCCGCGCGCTCGGCCTTCGAGAGCAACAAGCAGCGCTTCTTCAACCACCTCATCACCGCCATGAAATGCCCCTCGCTGATCCGCGCGATCGAGGCGGACTTGGCGGCGGGACATTCGGCGGTGATCCAGGTGGTGTCGACCAGCGAGGCGGTGATGGAACGCCGCCTCGAAGAGATCCCGCCCTCGGAGTGGGACGATTTGCAGGTCGATTTTACGCCCCGCGAGAACATCATGGATTACCTGATGCATTCCTTCCCGACGCAGCTCTTTGAGCCCTACACGGACGAGAATGGCGATCTGCGCTCGCGCCCGGCACTCGATGGTGATGGCAACCCGATCATCTGTCGCGAGGCAGAGCGGCGGCGGGATGATCTTGTTGAGCATCTGGGTGCTCTCGCCCCGGTACAGGGCGCGCTCGACCAGATCCTGTGGCATTTCGGGGGCGCCGCGGTCGCCGAGGTCACCGGACGTAAGCGGCGCATCGTAAAAACGCGTGAGGGGCGGCTTAAGGTCGAAAACCGCCCCGCCTCCTCCAATCTGGGAGAAACGCAGGCCTTCATGGACGACGCCAAGCGCATCCTGATCTTCTCCGATGCCGGTGGCACTGGGCGCAGCTACCATGCCGATCTTGGGGCCAAGAACCAGCGCCTGCGGGTGCATTACCTCCTTGAGCCCGGCTGGAAGGCAGACAATGCGATCCAGGGGCTGGGGCGCACCAACCGCACCAACCAGGCGCAGCCGCCGCTCTTCCGCCCCGTTGCCACAGACGTGAAGGGTGAGAAGCGGTTCCTCTCCACCATCGCCCGCCGCCTCGACACGCTCGGGGCGATCACCAAGGGGCAACGCGAGACAGGTGGTCAGAACATGTTTCGCGCCGAGGACAATCTTGAGAGCCCCTACGCACGGGCGGCGCTGCGGCAGTTCTTCTACAAGCTGCGCGCAGGCAAGATCGAGGCCTGCTCTTATGCGAAATTTCAGGAGATGACTGGTCTGACGCTTGATGAGGCGGATGGCACCATGAAAGAAAACCTGCCGCCGATCCAACAGTTCCTGAATCGCTGCCTCGCGCTCCGCATCGACATGCAGGACGCGATCTTCGAGGCTTTCGGCGGGTTTCTATCGGCCATCATCGAAGACGCGCGCCAGGCAGGCACGCTCGATAACGGTCTCGAAACCTTGCGCGCGGAAAAGTTCGAGATCGTCGATCGCAAGGTGATTTTCGAGCACGAGGCGATGGGCGCAGCGGCCACCGCGCTGACCGTCGAGCGTACCGATCGAAACGATCCGCTCACCCTGTCCCGTGTCAAATCCATTTGCGCGGATACAAAAGGCGCGACGCTCTGCTGGAACAAGACTTCCAAACGCGCGGCGCTGATGGTGACCGTGCCGGCCTTCATGGACGAGGATGGTGTACCAATCCTTCGGGTGAAGCTCTTGCGGCCCATGGCGTCCGAAATCCTCGCGCGGACCGAGTTCTCGAAGTCGCACTGGGAAGAGATCGACGATGCGATGTTCGAACGGTTCTGGCAGGCCGAGGTTGACGCGGTGCCGGAGTTCACCACCTCGAAGATCACGCTGATCTGCGGGTTGCTCCTGCCGATCTGGGATCGGCTTCCCGCTGACAACATGCGCATCTACCGCCTGCAGACCGAGGATGGGGAACGCGCCATCGGCCGTCTGGTCAGCCAGGAGCAGCTTCTCAATGTCTACGCGCGGCTCGGCCTCGATTGTCAGATCGAGATGACACCGCAGGAGGTGTTCGCCGCGGTCATGGAAGCAAGAACGACCCTCAGCCTTCGCGGCGGTTATCAGCTGCGCCGCTCGCTCGTCATGGGACAGCCGAGGCTCGAACTCATCGGTGCGTCGGGCGCAGCAATGCCGAGGTTGAAGGTTATGGGCTGTTTCACCGAGGTGATCCAGTGGAAGACGCGGATGTTCATCCCGGTGGATGGCACCGACGTGCTGGCGCGGGTGCTCGCCGAGCATCCGGTTGGCGCCAGCGCCGCAGATGTCGCCGCATGAGTGCGCGGCGCAGCATCGCAGACCTCTCGGCCGATCTGGCAGACCGTGCCGAGAGTTTCTGCCGCCAGTATTTTCCCGAGGGGCGCAAGCAGGGCAATTATTGGCAGGTCGGCGACACGTCCGGTGCAAAGGGCCAGAGCCTCGCCATCCGTCTGCAGGCGCAGGGTGGTCGTAAAGCCGGGTCCTGGCAAGATTTCGCGACGGGTGAATATGGCGACCTGATCGACCTGCTGCAGGAACGGCTTGGATCGGTGACGCTCAAGGAAACGCTGAGGGAGGCTCGATCCTTCCTCGGCGAAGCCCCCTGCCCTGCCGAGTCTCGTTCTACTCGAAAGGCTGAGCGCCCGGAGGCAGCCTCCAGCAAACGCATTGCGCGGGCGCGGAAGCTCTTTGCCGCTGGCAAGCCGGTTCTCGGCACCTTGGCTGCCACCTATCTGCAGGGGCGCGGGATCACACGGCTCGGCCCGGCCCTGCGCTATCATCCGCGGGTCTTCCTGCGGCCGGGCGAGGACGACCCTGATCTGCCGCAAAGGGCCCCTGCCCTGCTCGCGAAGATCACCGACAATCGCGGCCAGATCACCGGATGCGCAAGGGTCTATCTCGACCCCTCCACCGGCGGTTTGGCCGAGATCGAGAGCCCGAAGCGGATCCTCGGACAGCTGCACGGCCATGCCATCCGCTTCTGGTCCGGCACCGGGCGTACTGATCTCATCGTCGCGGAAGGTCTCGAGAACACCCTCTCGGTCGGAACCGCCCTGCCAGAATTCGATCTCGCCTCCTGTCTCACCGCCACCCATCTCGGCTTCTTCATCCCGCCGCCGGGGATCACGCGCATCTGGATCGTGCGAGACAATGACGAGGCTGGACGTAACGCATCAACGAGATTGCGTAACCAATTGGAATCTATTGGAATTGCCTGTGGTGATCTCGTGCCGAACATGGGCGATTTCAACGACGATCTGCGGGCATTTGGCAGAGACGCGCTGCGCCGTTCCCTGCTAAAGGCCATGAAAGTACAAGGTCTGGAGATCGAGGACGACTGACCGCCAACCTCCCTGGGGATGTCCGACAGGACAAAGGTTCCGCGGGCTTGCTCTGATCCCGTTTGGATAAGGGGAGCGATGGACCGGCGGGTCGGGGCAGAGCGCCCCTCGCCCGGGCAGCAATGCGCCCCGCACCAGAAAATTCCCCTGAGCCTTCGGCTCATTCCTCGCGGGAGCAATTTTCCGGCCCTGGGCGCATTCTCCGCTGCGCTCCGATCCTGACGGATGCGGCCCGGTCGCCGCCGGTCCTGATATCGCCCCATCCAAATCGGGTCAGATCAAACAGAGGAACCAGACAATGCCCCATCAGACAGACATCCAAGAGGAGACCGGCGTGACCTCTGGCATCCTCGACCACCTGGCACTTCACGGCGCAACACCGGGACCCGGCGAGACCGATCACCGCCCCCTGCCCCAACCTGATGAGGTCGATCTCGCCATGGCGACCCTCTTCGACACCACCATCGGCCTTCTCAACGGTAGCCAGTTGGAAGACAATCTCGAAGAGATGCTCTGGTCCCTGACCTCGATCTTCCATCGCCGGCTTGCCCACATCCAGAAGCTCCTCGACGACAATGAATTCGAGGTCCGGGAAAGTCTCGCCATCCAGGACGGCTCCGAGGTCGCCTCGATCGAGCTCGAGCGCCTCCAGATGATCGGGCTCAAGCTCTGGGACCATCGTGACGCCTTCGAACAGATGCGCGATCTGGCCGTGGACCACTTCTCGGCCGCCACCGGTTCGCCTTGGCTGCCCCGCACCGGTTCACGCGTCTCGCATCGCGGCCTGACCTCCGCCGTGGTGGACAGCCGGGCCTATCTCTCGGCCAAGCGCCGCAAGGAGACCGAGGTGCACTGCCCCGAAGGCACGCGGATCGCTTTCTCGGGCGGGGACTATCAGGCTTACGATCTGATATGGTCCGTCCTCGATGCAACCCACGCCAAATACCCCGACATGGTGCTCTTGCACGGCGGTACGCCCAAGGGAGCCGAGATGATCGCGGCCCGCTGGGCAGATACCCGTGGGATCACCCAGGTGGTCTTCAAACCCGACTGGAAAAGCCACGGCAAGGCCGCCCCCTTCAAGCGCAACGACAAGATGCTCGAGACCATGCCGCAGGGCCTGATCGCCACCCCCGGTTCGGGCATCACCGAGAACATCGTCGACAAGGCCCGCAAGCTCGGGATCCGCATCAAGAGGATCGGGGCTTAGGCCCCGGTTCACGCCCCGCGCAAAAGGTCCTGCACGACAGAAGGATTCTTGGCGATCAGGGCGAGTAGAACCTGTGCAGGGCCCGTCGGGTGCCGGCGCCCGTGTTCCCAGTTCAGGAGCGTACCTTTCGCGACGCCAATGCTCTTGGCAAATTCCGCCTGGGACAGGCCTGTTCGTTGCCGGACTTCGGCGACATCGACCTCCGCCACGGAAACTTCATGCACCTTCGCGCCTTCCACATCGCCATCTGCGAAGGCCAGCGCCTCTTTCAGGCCCTTGGATACGGATTTGAATGCCCTCATTTTGCGTCGATGCTCCTTGGCCACGGCTGTTTTGCTGGGGTAGTAAGATACTTCGGCTTGAGCAACTAGCTATGGCCGTAGGTAAGATTAACCTTGCAAATCTTCCGTATCGTGGAGTAATTGCAAGGTATGTACAAACGCAAGACCCAACAATTCGTTCAGTCTTCCTTGGAGAGCCAAGCGGCTGTGGTCCTTCTCGGCCCCCGACAGGTCGGAAAGACAACACTTGCACTCGACATCGCATCAGAGCGCCCATCTGTCTATCTCGACCTTGAGCGTGAGGCGGACAGGCAAATCCTGACTGAACCAGATCTCTATCTGGACGAACAGGCGGGCAAACTCGTCATCCTCGACGAGGTGCAGCAGATGCCTGACCTCTTCAAAACTTTGCGCGGCCAGATCGATCAGCGTCGGCGGGCCGGGTTTCGGACGGGACAGTTCCTGCTATTGGGATCGGCTTCCAATATCCTCTTGCACCAAACGGCGGAATCCCTCGCCGGTCGTGTTCGATATGTTGAAATGCCCCCCTTGCAGCCTGACGAGGTGGGGGCCGATCAGTTAAACTTGCTCTGGCTGCGCGGCGGCTTTCCCGACAGCTTTCAGGCCGCGAGCGATCGGGCAAGTATGGACTGGCGTCTGGACTTCCTGCGCACCTATCTGGAGCGAGACATCCCTGCCCTCGGACCTCGGATTCCGGCAGCGACCTTGCGGCGGTTCTGGACGATGCTTGCGCATGTCCAGGGCGGCCTTCTGAACGCCGCTGCCCTTGCCGAGGGATTGGGCGTGTCCGGCCAGACCGTTGGGCGCTACCTCGATCTGCTCGTCGATCTCATGTTGGTGAGACGCCTGCAGCCCTGGCACGAGAATGTCGGCAAGCGTCTGGTGAAATCGCCAAAGGTCTATGTGAGAGACAGCGGGATCGTGCATGCGCTGTTGGGCATCGGCACGACAGAGGGCTTGCTCGGGCATCCGGTCGTCGGTGGCAGTTGGGAGGGGTTCTGTATCGAGGCGCTTCTTGCTGCCGCCCCTTTAGGCACCGAACCTTTCTTCTATCGCACTTCGGCCGGTGCTGAACTCGACTTGGTTTTGCGTTTGCCAAGCGGTGACATCTGGGCTGTTGAGATCAAACGAACGACTGCACCAAAGGTTTCGAGAGGATTTCACACAGGGGCCGAGGACATTGGAGCCAACCGAAAGCTCCTGGTCTATGCGGGTGAGCATGAGGTCCCCGTCGCGAAGGACATTCGAGCGTTACCACTGGCACATGCAATCGAGTTACTGAGCGCGCTATGACCTCGTTTTGATCTCTGGCTCAGGACACGTCCATTGGTCTGAGGATAACAGCGACACGCGAAGCATTTCAGAGCCAGGCCTGGCCATGTGTCGGGCACCAGAGCGGATGAGTGTCTAGCAACTCGATGGTATCTAGACGCCTGCATCTCCGAATGCGAACGCAAACGCCCCTGTGATGCCACGGAAGGATGGGCGAATGCTCTGCCGTTGCCATCGATTTGTGATCTGACGGCTTTGGTCTTCGAAGAGTCTTGAAGTTTGGATGGGCGAGAAGACAATCCCTACTTCTTGCGGCATCTCTCTCGTCTGTTCACCCACATTCCTTCGCGGCCACCGCGCTTCTCCCGATGTCTGAGTTGCATGACATGCTGGTCGCAGCTGTCGTCCCGTCCACAAAGGTTGTCGCCGATCTTTTTCCCCTGACCCTG
>Ga0207903_1000193_pt1 | contig 24397 bp, 25 predicted proteins | sample MalvirmetaMSP131_FD_184234 | JGI IMG/M metagenome (GOLD analysis project Ga0207903, IMG submission 184234) | Marine viral communities from the Deep Pacific Ocean - MSP-131 (SPAdes) | ecosystem: Environmental > Aquatic > Marine > Oceanic | place: Atlantic Ocean | collected 2011-06-25
CATCAGGCGCGAGTCGATCTCGGTTCCGTAAAACCGCATCTCAGCCTCCTTGCCGGGGGGTGACGATCTCGATCCGGTCGCCGGGGGCGAGCGCCGTCTGGCCGCGCAGGGCCATCGGCACGAAACTTTCGTTGACGGCGGTGGCGACCTTCGCCGCGCCATAGCCAAGTTCTTCGAGAACCATCGCGAGCGTGTCGGCCTGCACATCTGTCGAAGTACCGTTAATCGTGATCTTCATGCCAAAACTCCGGTTTGGTGCCGTCGCAGGCCGCCTCCACCGCCATCCGCGCCAGCGACGGCGCGAGCAGGAAGCCGTGGCGGAACAGGCCGTTGACGTGGATCGTGTTGCCCTGCCGTCGCAGGCGGGGCAGGTTGTCGGGGAAGGCGGGTCGCGCGTCGACACCGATTTCCACCAGCTCCGCTTCGCCGAAGGCAGGATTCAACGCGTAGGCCGCGGAGAGCAGTTCGAGGAGGGAACGGACGCTGGGCCTGCGGTCATCGCTTTCGATCTGCGTCGCGCCCAGCATGAATAAACCGCCCGCGCGCGGGACGACGTAAAGTGGAAACCGCGGATGAAGGAGGCGCACGGGTCGGCTCAGGCGGATGTCGGGACAGTGCAGCACCGCCATCTCTCCTTTCACGCCGCGCAGATCCGGCAGTTTGTCGCGTGCCACAAGCCCCCGGCAGTCGAAGGTCAGGCCATCGGGACGGCCGGGCTCCGCGACGAAAGCGACACCGGCCCGGTCCAGCCTTTCGCGCAGGTGGATCAGCGCCGCGCGTGGGTCGAGATGGCCTTCGGCAGAAACGTGCAGGGCGCGGTCGAAGCGGCTGCCAAGATCCGGCTCCAGCCGGGCAAGCGCCGCGGCGTCAAGCGTTTCATGTCCATCGGTGCGTCGTGCGAAGCGATCCAGTTCCCGCCGGTCGCGGCCGAGCGTCACCACGATCGTTCCCCGATGCGCGACTGCAACGCCTTGCTGCGCCCACCAGTCGGCCGCCTCCTTGCCCAGCCGGACGACCGGTTCCTCTGCCGTCTCGCCCTCGCAGAACGGCGCCAGCATCCCACCGGCCCACCACGAGCAGCTGTGCGGGCCCGGCCGGGCTGCGGGGTCGAAGACCGTTACCTCGCAGCCCCGCGCGACCAGTTCGGTCGCCACGCAAAGCCCGGCGACGCCGCCCCCCATGACGGTCGCCCGCCTCATCGCCACACCTCGTGAAAATGATGAACCGGACCATGACCGCTGCCGATGCCCAGCCCGTCCGCCGCACGGATCGCGCCGTGCAGCCAAGCCTGCGCCCGGCGAACCGCAGCCTCAAACCCGGCTCCCTTGGCCAGTTCAGCCGCGATCGCCGAGGAAAGACTGCATCCCGTCCCGTGGGTGTTGCGGGTTGTCAGCCGCGGCTGCTCCATCGCCGTGACGGCGGAGGGCGTCACCAGCCGGTCGATACAGATCGCCCCTTCCGCGTGGCCGCCCTTCATCACCACCGCCCGGGCACCAAGCGCCAGCAGCGCCTGGCCCTGCGCCACGGTCTCCTCAGCGTTGCAGGCCTCGCTGCGGCCCAGCAGGCGCGCGGCCTCGGGCAGGTTCGGAGTTAGGACGTCGGCAAAGGGCAGCATCCTCTGGATCAGCGCCACCTCGGCCGCTTCGGTCAGCAACCTGTCCCCCGACTTCGCAACCATCACCGGATCGAGAACGACGGGACCACGATAGCCCTTGATCGCCTCGGCGACCGCGGCGACGATCTCTGGCGAGGCCAGCATCCCGATCTTGATCGCCTGCGGCGTGATGTCGTCGAGCACGGCAGCGATCTGCGCAGAGACCACGCCGGGCGAAACCGTCTCTACGGCCAAGACGCCGCGCGTGTTCTGTGCGGTGATCGCTGTGATCGCACTGGTGCCGTAGACCCCGAGCGCCGAGAACGTCTTCAGATCGGCCTGGATGCCCGCACCTCCGCCACTGTCGGAGCCAGCTATCGTTAGTGCGGATGGGTGCGGCGTCATCGCTTCCTCTCCCCGGCCAGGGAAGGAGGAAGACAAGGCGGCAAACTTCAGCCCCGCCAGATCGCACTCCGTTTCCTACGCCGGTATTGCCCGGATCAGGTTCGATGGGTTGGCTTTCGCCTCTCAGCCCCGGAAAGGGCACCCCAACGGATTCGATCAAATCGTAGCAGCCAATTTGCAGACCCACAACTTGTGCGTGGTCGGGAAACCCCGTTTCCTGCCGGAGCGATGCGGTAAACGTTCAGACAAAGTGTCGCCGGCGCACGCGGGTTCAAATTGACAGCCGAAAACGTCGCCATGCATCTCTGCGCATCAGGGACACCTTCACAAAACGGTCACCAAGACGTCGATATATGCACGTTCGGGCCGGTTGGGCCTTCAAAGGAGGTCAGGCTTGGGTAAAATTGACTGGCCCTTACCGGATCAGTAACATCGACGGGCCTCCCTATCCCGACATTGCTGGCATGGCGCACGCATTGATGGGTGCAAACCGTTCCGCTTGATTTAGGGATCGGACTGGCCCCATGTCCGTCATCCCGCCTTTATGCCAAACGATGGTGCATGGCTCGATCTGATGGGCGATTGGGGGTGCGGCGCGCCACTGTGCAAGCAGATCCTGGTGGATAATCCTGCAGTTCTATACGGGATTCCCGACATTCCGGAATAACCCCGCCTTGCAAGTTGCCAGGAAGAGCCAATCAATGGATGTTAGACCTTCAGGTGACCTGACGGCTATCCCCCATCGGCGACAAAGCCGGCCTTCTCGATTGCTGCGATTGCACAAGCCTCGTCATTGTCGGAACTGTCACCCGTGATACCGACAGCGCCTATGATCGCACCTTTTTGCTTGATCAGAACCCCGCCCGCAACCGGAACAAGCGAGCCTTCCGCCAAGGCGTTCATCGCCTGAATGAAGAATGGTTCAACCTTTGCTCTCTCGAACAGGGCCCTTGAACCCAAACCCATGCCAATGGCACCGCGCGCCTTCCCTTGTGCAATCTCTGGTCGCAGGTTGCTGGCACCATCCTCGCGCGCCAATGCCAAAAGGCACCCCGCGCTGTCCAGCACTGCGACGGTGAGAGGCTTCAGGCCGTTCGCCGTGCGCCATTCCAGACAATCGTTGATGATACTTTGAGCCTGTTTCAGCGTCAGTGGCACGGTGGTTTCCTTTCGCAGGTCCGGTTTCTACAAATGACACTTTGATATTAAAGTGGAAATTAAGAAAATTTATGGTTTATGCGGCGATCACGGCATTCGACCTGATCAATGCGTCAATCTTCTCGGTCTCATATCCGATCTCGGCCAGAACTTCTCGACTGTGCTGGCCCAATACAGGGGCTGCATGATCAACTTTCGCAGGTGTGCGGCTGAATTTGACCGGATGCCCGATGGTTCTGACCATGCCGACCGAGGCATGATCCACGTCAATAATCATATCGCGCGCAATCGCCTGGGGGTCATTGTGCATTTGCAGAATATCGTTGACGGGCCCGGCGGGAAGCTGTGCCTTTTCCATGCGCGCCAGCCAGTTTTCAGTAGTGTCCCGCGCCAGATAGCCGTTCAAAATCTCGATCAGGGCTGGAAGGTTCTGGATGCGGGCGGCGTTTGAATTAAACCGTGGGTCCTCGTCCAGTTCTGGCGCCGATATGACATCAAGAAACCGCAACCAGTTGCTTTGGTTCGCAGCACCAACATTGATCCAGCCATCGCTTGTCCGGAAAGCTTGATAGGGCGCGTTGAGCGGATGCGCTGAGCCGAGCGGTTCCGGTTTCATCCCCGTCGCAAAGGCAATCGCCGACTGCCAGTAGGTTTGCACGATGGCAGCTTCAAACAGGGATGTATCTACCTTTTGGCCCTTCCCCGTTTGCAACATGTTCGCATAGGCCGCCGATACGCCCATCGCCCCCAGGATACCCGCGTTGATGTCCGAGATTGGGGCGGCCACTTTCACCGGCGGTCGGCCCGGCCCCTCGCCGGTAATCGACATCAGGCCTGAAATGCCTTGTGCGATCAGGTCGAACCCACTGCGTTCGGCGTAAGGACCCGTGCGGCCAAAGCCGGATATCTCGCAATAGATCAAGCGGGGGTTTGCCGCCGCAAGATCTTCATAGGACAGACCCAGTTTCTCCATCGTGCCCAAGCGATAGTTCTCAACCACCACGTCCGCTTCGGCCAGCAGCTTGCGCAAGACTTCGACCGCCCCCTGATCCTTGAGATTTAACGATATACCGCGCTTGTTGCGGTTCATCATCATATAGGCCGCCGCCTCGCCACCAATGTCGGGTGGCACGAAACGACGGCTGTCATCGCCGGTTGGCTTTTCAACCTTGATGACGTCAGCCCCCATGTCCGCCAGCATCAATCCACAGACAGGCCCGGCCATGATATGCGCCAGCTCAATTACGCGCATACCGCTCAACGGGCCGGTCCTAGCGCTCATCTGCCTTTCCATTCGGGTTTCTTCTTGGCGAGGAAAGCTTCCATTCCAGTGCGGAAATCATCGCTCATGTAGCATGAGACGATGAGATCGGAATCGTCTACCTGCAAGGCGGCGCGGTTGCGGCGCAGCGCCTCCTTGGTGGCGCGCAGCGTGAGCGGTGCCATGCCGCCAACCTTGTCCGCAAGCTCTGATGCACGGGACAATAATGCGGTCTCGTCGGGCAGAAGTTCACTGACCAGCCCCGTTTGCAAGGCTTCCTGCGCTTCGATCAGTCGGGCGGTAAAGATGATCTCCCGCACCCGCCCTGCGCCGATCAGCTCAGACAGGCGCGCAAGGTTACCTGCTGCCAGACAATTGCCCAGGGTACGGGCAATGGGGAAGCCGAACTTCAGGCTTTCCGACGCAATTCGTATATCGCACGCCGCTGCGATGGATCCACCACCGCCGGTGCAGGCACCATGAATTGCGGCGATGGTGGGTACGGGGCAGCGTTCCACGGCCTCCAGCACGTCATCAATCTGCTGTTCATAGTTCAGCGCATCCCGGGGGGTTTCAAAGGCGCGAAACTGGGTCATATCGGTCCCGGCGGCAAAGGCCTTGCCGCCCGCCCCTGAAAGGACCATGGCCCGAACGGAGCCATCGGTGGGCATCTGCCTGCACAACTCTGCCAGCCGTTTGTACATCTCAAAGGTCAGCGCATTGCGCGCCTGTGGCCGGTTGAATGTCACCCAGAGGATCCCATCGCACAGCTCATCGGTGATTTCCGCGCTCATCTGTAAAAATACTCCACAAGGAACATTGGCACCGAGGGGACATAGGTGCTGAGCATCAGAACAAACAGCAGAACGCCAATGAACCAGATGTTGACCTTGGAAACTTCCCAGATGTTGGCCCGTGCCACCGAACAGGCGGTGACCAGTACCGAGGCAACGGGCGGGGTTTGCTGTCCGATGGCAAGGTTCAGCGTGACCACCAGCCCGAAATGGACCGGATCAATGCCCGCAGCTGTGATCAGCGGAATGACAATCGGGATCACCAGAATGATCGCGGCGGCAGAGTGCAGGAAGAACCCCACAATCAGGAAAAAGAAGTTCAGGATCAGCAGAATCGCCCATTGCTGTTCGGTGATGGACAGGATGCCCTCGGCAAGTTGTTGCGGGATTTGTGCGCGTGTGAGGAACCCGCCCATAAGTACGGAAGCCGCGACCAGCAGCATCACCACGGCGGTCTGAATGCCCCCATCCAGCATCGCGCGGCGCAGGTGCGAGAGGTCAAGGCTGCCATACCAGGCAGAGACCACAAGTGCGGCCAGAACCGCCAGCCCGGCGGCCTCGGTTGCGGTGACATAGCCGCCAAAGATGCCGCCCAGAATGATCACCGGCAGGGTGAAGGCAGGCAGCGCGTCGATGAAAGTCGCCCGCAGGCGCGAGAGCCGAAAGGCATCCTCGGTCGGAAAGTTGTAGCGTTTGGCGAAAATGTAGGCGACGGTCATCAGGCCTCCAGCCCCCAAAAGGCCCGGCACGATGCCCGCGACAAACAATTGCTCAACCGATGTGTTGGCTGACGCGGCATAAAGGATCATCGGGATCGACGGCGGGATGATGATGGCAAGGGATGCCGAAGATGAGGTGACAGCCGCGGAAAATTCCTTGCTGTAGCCGCGCTTTTTCATCTGCGGGATCAGGATGGAGCCCATTGCTGCCACGTCTGCCACCGCCGAGCCTGAAATTTCGGCAAAAAACAACGACACGCCAATGTTGACCATGGCAAGGCCGCCACGAATAAAGCCGATGATGGCACCGACGAAATTAATCAACCGATCCGTGATCCCGCCTGCATTCATAATGGCGCCCGCGAGTACGAACATCGGGATGGCGATCAGCGAAAACTTGGTGGACCCATCGTACATATCCAGCGCGATGGTCACCAGGCTGTCCGTGCCTTCAGTTAGCAACAGTCCAAGTACTCCGCTCATGGCCAATGCCACGGCGATGGGGATGTTGATGCAAATCATGATCAGCATCGCTATGAAAATACCGGCCATCAACATCAGAAGCGATCCTTGTTCTTTTCGAGTTCGGTTTCGACCTCTTCCTCGATTTCCGCATGTTCGAGCGAGATGCCGGCAGCCGTGAGCCGCATGTAACCCGGCAGGCTCAACAGCTGGCAGAGCATGAAGAGGATCGCCCCAATCGGAATGACCGATTGCGTGAACTGGATGGGCACCCATGTCAGCGAAATCAAAGTGTCGCCTGCGAGCACCTCAAGCACTTGCAGCCCGGCGCGCGCCATCAGGAAAAAGAAAATCAGAACAATAGCTTCGCCAATCAGAACAGTTGCAATTCGCAGGTTCTGCGGCAGACTCAAAAGCACCGTATCAAAGCCGATGTGGCGACGGTGCAAGGCAGCAAGGGCCGACCCGTAGTAAGTAATCCATGCCAACATGATTGCGGCAACTTCGTCATACCAGGAAAAGCTCTGCCCCATCAGGCGCGCCAGAACCGCGGCGGAGACGACGAGGGTCAGCAGGATCATCAGGCCGATCGTCGCCCACTCCAAAACCTTGCTGAGCGCCCGATTTAACCGCGACAAGGTTGGGTAAGCTTCATTTTCCATGCCGGCAAACCTGTTGGAAGTCCATCAAATCTCTTTCGCCCGCTTGCTGCAGGCGAAAGAGCTGCGTGCATATGGCCGTAAGTCGTGCGGCAGATGTATACTGCCGCACGCAGGTGGATCAGCCCGGAGTGCCGAGGCCGAGAACCTTGTCGATCATGGCCTGACCGCCTTCGACTTCATCCGCGAACTGTTGATAGATCGGCGCAGAGGCCTCGATGAACGCTGCCTTGTCGGCGGTGTTCACCTCAACACCCGCATCTTCAATCACCTTCAACAGGCTGGTTTCCAGCTCAGCCGCTCTTTCATAGGTGAAATCCTGCGTCTTGTTCGCACAATCGGTCAGGCCTGCCTGAATATCCGCATCCAGGCTGTCGAATTTCTTTTTGGACATTAGAATATATGCGGGCGTGTAAACGTGCTCTGTTATCGACAGGTATTTCTGCACTTCCTGGAATTTGGCCGATGCAATCTGCGCATAGGGGTTTTCCTGACCGTCGATGACGCCGGTTTGCAATGCGGTGAACACGTCAGAGAATGCCATCGGCGTCGGGTTGGCACCATATTCCTGGAACATCTTGAGACGCCAGACACCGTTCGGTGTGCGCAGTTTGATCCCTTCAAGGTCAGCAGGCACATTGATGGGACGCGTGTTGTTGGTGATGTTGCGGAACCCGTTTTCGGCCAGACCCACGATCTGATAGCCATTGTCGTTGGCCGCACTTTGGAACACATCCATCAATTCGGCCTGCACGCGACGCATGTGATCGCGATCAGAGATGATGTAGGGCATTTCAAAGATACCAAATGTGTCGTCCACAGAGGACATCACAGAAGAAGGCAGAGCGAAATCGACCTGGCCCAGTTTGAGCTTTTGCAGCAGTTCCTTGTCTTTGCCCAACTGCGATGACCCGAAAGTCTGGACTTCGACCTTGTCGCCCATGGAATCATTCACACATGCGGCAAAGTTGTCGACCGTGGCCTCGAACAATGAGCCGGGATTGCCGACATGTCCGAATTTCATCGTTACGTTCTGAGCAAAGGCGCCCGTGGCCATGCCAATCGCTGTGGTTGCAGCGAGAACTCTAAAGATTGCTTTCATGATATTCTCCTCCCAGAGAGCTTCAGTTTATGTTTTTGGTCTTGGCCCAATTTTTCGGGCGATCGAATTAGCTGAGGTGTGCCATGGCTTCCTGCACACCGCCTGTCGCATGCGGGACATTGGCTTGTTTCAGCCCCATTTCGACCCCGGCAAGGGTCGCAATCAGCATCAGATCGTTAAAGTCCCCAAGATGTCCGATGCGGAATACTTTGTCGGCGACCTTGGACAGACCATTGCCCAGGGAAATGTCGTAGTGCTCAAGCGTGGTGGCACGGAAGGCATCCGCGCTATGGCCTTCCGGCAATTTCACGGCTGTAAGAACGCCGCTTTCCTGACCTTGCGTGGCACAGAGTACCTCAAGCCCCCATCTGCGCACAGCCGCACGTGTCGCAGCGCCGTGGCGTGCATGGCGGGCAAAGACATTGTCCAATCCCTCTTCGTGCAGCATGTCGATGGCTTCATTCAGGCCGTAAAGCAAGTTTGTTCCCGGCGTGTAGGGGAAATACCCTGCCTTGTTCGGCCCAACCATATCCTCCCAGTCCCAGTAGGAACGCTGCAGTTTGGCGGTATTGTTGGCTGCCATCGCCCTGGCACTCGCCGCATTGAACGATAGACCCGGCGGCAACATCAGCCCTTTCTGCGAACCCGATACCGTAACATCCACACCCCATTCGTCATGGCGGTAGTCGATCGAGGCCAGGCCGGAAATAGTATCAACCATGAACAACGCCGGATGCCCCGCACGGTCAATTGCCTTGCGCACCTCGGCAATCGGAGAGACTGATCCGGTTGAGGTCTCGTTATGCACAACACAGACCGCCTTGATCTCATGGGTCTTGTCTTCGGCGAGATAGGCTTCGATCTGTTCAGGATCAGCCCCGCCGCGCCAGTCGCCTTCGATGAACTCGGCTTTTAACCCCAATTTCTCGGCCAGTTTCTTCCATAAGGTCGCAAAGTGGCCGGTTTCGAACATCAGGACCCGTTCACCGGGCGACAAGGTATTAACCAGTGCAGCCTCCCAGGCCCCAGTGCCTGACGCGGGGTAGATGAATACATGCTCTTCGGTCTTGAAAATCGATTTCATGCCGTCGAGTGCGCGCAAACCTACCTTGGCAAAATCGGGACCGCGATGGTCGATGGTCTGTTGGCCGATGGCACTTAGGATCCGATCCGGCACGGCGCTTGGCCCAGGGATCTGCAGAAAATGGCGGCCGGCTTTTCTCATGATGGGAGGTCTCACAATCGGGTGTTTATGTGGGTTCGGCGCAGCACCTTCGCCCGGAAGATTTGAATTTTGTTGTATCAGCGTAATTTTGAATTCATAATTATGTCAAACAAAAAGAAACTTCCAACCACAGTGGACACATCATGCCGCAGCTCGCCGACGCCCTGAGAAACCGTGTGGAGGGTGATGTGATGTTCGACAGATTTTCGCGCGGGCGGTATGCGACGGATGCGTCGTTCTATCAGATGATGCCACATGGGGTCATGTCTCCGAAATCCGAAGATGACATATGTGCAGCCATCGACATTGCGCGTGAACAAGGCGTTCCCGTCCTTGCCCGTGGCGGCGGAACCTCACAATGTGGGCAGACTGTAAGCAACGCGTTGGTTCTGGATAACACACAGTATTTCAACGATATTATTGAGCTGGACGTGGAGGGCATGCGCTGTGTCGTGCGCCCCGGCATCGTACTTGACGAATTGAACCGCGCGCTGAAGCCCCATGGCCTGTGGTTCCCGGTCGATGTCTCGACTGCGTCCCGTGCGACCATTGGCGGGATGTCCGGCAACAATTCCTGCGGAGGCAAGTCGTTGCGCTATGGCATGATGCGCGACAATGTCTTGTCGATAGAAGGGCTTTTGGCGGATGGCAGCAAGCACCGCTTTGGTCCTGTCGGTAATAACGGCGCAGCTAATTTCGTCGCGTTGCGCGACGATCTGTTGAGGCTGGGCGCACGCGAAGCCGCTGAGATTGACGCCCGATTCCCCAATGTGATGCGCCGGGTGGGCGGCTATAACATCGACGCGCTGGTGCCTAAGGACACGCCCAACAATCTTGCCCATCTTCTGGTCGGCTCGGAAGGAACACTCGCTTATTCAATGGCGGTTGAACTGAAACTCTGGCCGATCCTGTCGGAAAAGGTGCTGGGTGTCTGTCATTTCCCCACCTTCCATCAGGCTATGGACGCCGCACAGCATCTGGTCAAACTGAACCCGCAGGGGGTCGAACTTGTCGACGCCACAATGATCGCACTGGCCCGCGACATTCCCATGTTCCGCGATACCATCGAAGAGTTCGTGACCGGCAAACCAGATGCCTTGCTGCTGGTGGAGTTTGCGGAGGAAGACACCAGCAAGCATCCCAAAAAGCTGAAAGAGCTTGAAGAGGTCATGGGCGATCTTGGTTTTTCCTGGGACAAGAGCGGCAAGAACCGGGGCGGAGTCACCGCAGTTGCAGACCCCAGGATGCAAGCCCGCATAGCAGACCTGCGAAGCTCTGGTCTGAACATCATGATGTCGATGAAAACGGACGGTAAACCGGTATCCTTTGTCGAGGATTGCGCGGTGGAGTTGCCGGACCTTGCTGATTATACGGCGGGCCTGACCGAGATTTTCGAAAAACACGGCACGCGGGGCACCTGGTACGCCCATGCCTCGGTTGGGTGTCTGCATGTACGCCCCGTTTTGAACCTGAAACTGGATCAGGACGTCAAAAAGATGCGCGCGATCGCGGAGGAATGTTTCGATCTGGTTGCGCGCTACAAGGGCTCGCATTCGGGTGAGCATGGTGATGGGCTGGTCCGGTCGGAGTTTCACGAGAAGATGTTCGGCCCCCGGATGGTTGCAAATTTCGCCGAAGTTAAGCGTCGGTTTGACCCCAATGGCCTCTTCAACCCCGGCAAGATTGTAGATGCACCCAAGATGGATGACCGATCCCTCTTTCGCTATGGGCCAGACTACAAGGTGCCAGAATTTCAGACCGAGTTTGACTGGTCCGAATGGACCGGCAGTGGCGGCGGATTTCAGGGCGCTGTTGAGATGTGTAACAACAACGGGGCGTGCCGAAAGCTGAAGGGCGGCGTGATGTGCCCCTCCTTCCGGGTGACGCGCAAGGAACAGGATCTGACGAGGGGCCGCGCAAACACGCTGCGCCTGGCGATCTCGGGGCAGCTTGGACCAGAGGCGCTCACAGCGGATCAGATGGCCGAGACTATGAAGCTCTGTGTGTCCTGCAAGGGCTGCAAGCGGGAATGTCCCACAGGGGTTGATATGGCCCGGATGAAGATCGAAGTGCAATCCGCACGCATCAGGAAGGACGGGCTCAGCCGACATGACCGTCTGGTCGCTTATCTGCCGCGCTATGCTTTCTGGGCTGCGCGGGTACGGTTCCTGATGAACCTGCGCAACAGCTTGCCGGGTCTTGCCAAGCTGACGGAAAGATTGACCGGCTTCACGGCAACCCGCGATCTACCCAAGTGGCATGCGCGGCCCTTTAAGGATACCGAGGTTGCGGCGACACGGACGCCCGAAGCGGTTCTGTTTGCGGACACGTTCAACCGCCATTTTGAGCCGGAGAATCTACGCGCCGCCGCAAATGTGTTGGCTGCCGCTGATGTTGCCGTGCAAGTGGCATCGGCCCCCAAGGGCGAACGACCCCTGTGCTGCGGCCGCACATTTCTGTCCGCCGGTCTGGTGGATGAGGCAAAGCAAGAGGCTCAACGCCTTGTCGATGCACTGTTGCCTTTTGCCGAACAAGGCATCCCTGTCATCGGTCTGGAGCCCAGCTGCCTGCTGACCCTGCGCGATGAAATTCCGGACCTCTTGCCCGGCGAGGATACGAAACTCTTGGCCAAACATGCCCGGATGCTGGAAGAATTCATTGCTGACCAGGGCGACAATCCTGATTTTGCGCTCCCCCTGACCTCACCGGCGCCCAAAGTGCTGCTGCATGGCCATTGCCACCAAAAGGCGATGGGCGTGATGTCCTCAATCGAAAAGACCCTTGCGCGCCTGCCCGACACTGAAGTCGAGGTGGTGGAGACGAGTTGTTGCGGCATGGCGGGTGCCTTTGGCTATGGCGTGGAAACGCACGACGTATCACGCAAGATGGCTGAGCTTGATCTTGTCCCGGCGGTGCGTGATGCGGCACAGGACACAATCATTGTTGCGGATGGCACGTCTTGCCGTCATCAAATTGCCGACCTGACCGATCGGAAACCTATCCATATTGCGCGTCTGCTTGAACGTGCTTTGAAGCAATAAGGCAACGCGATGACCCTTCACACTTCACAAACGATCATTCGGAAATCTCTGCATCACGAGCTGGTGGACAGGTTGCAGACCTTGATCATCAATTCAGAACTGAAACCCGGTGGCAGAGTGCCGGAAAAGGAACTGTGTGATCAGTTTGGTGTGTCACGTACGCCGCTGCGCGAAGCATTGAAAGTGCTTGCATCGGATGGATTGGTTCGGCTGGAACCGAACCGCGGGGCGTGGGTCACGCAGGTCACCGAGGAGGAAGTGGAAGAGGTTTTTCCCGTGCTTGGCGCGCTTGAAGCCTTGTCTGGTGAATTGGCGTGCAAACACATTACGGACGCCGAAATTGAAGAGGTTCGCGCATTGCACGCGGATATGATCGATAGCTATGAACGCCGGGACCTGGATGCCTATTTCAGCATCAACCAAAAGATCCACCGGGCCATCCTGACCGCGGCGCGCAACGGGACATTGGCCACCTCCTGTCAGGTGCTGTCCTTGCGCATGCAACGCGCACGTTACCTGGCAAATATGACGGATGGCCGTTGGTTCGATGCCGTACAGGAACACGAGAAAATTCTGCAGTACCTTGTCGCACGGGATGGTAAGCAACTTGCTATCACTCTGCTCAACCATATGGAAGCAAAGCGCGCTTCTGTAATTAAGTGGCTACAATCGCAATAGCGATCGGACAGTTCGGAAGGGCGTTGATGATGTGACCGCTCTCCTTTGTGGATCGTTGATGACCCACCTTGGCACGTTGATGCCGTCGGAGGGCGGTCACATCATCAAGGCCGTTCCGAAGCGGTCGTTGCCAGCGACACAGCAGCAGGCCAAATCCCGTGCTTCCGACGCAGATCGGACGCGCTCATGCCTGCCTGCCATCCATCCCAAACCGTCTAAGGGCGTCAGTGATTTGATCCAGAAAGGTACTCCGCTTGAGCCGCCTTGAACTGTGTTTGCGTTCTTCCGCAGGCCTGCTAGGATTTTGTGCAGTGTCGTGCCTCTTCACAAGGCTCGGCAGGTCGGCAGAGCGGGAGGCTCAAGTGTCGGCGCATGAAACGCTCTGAACTGAGCGCACTGGGAGGTCAAGATTAATGACTATCAAACAAACTATCGACCGTAGATCCTTTCTGCGCAAATCGGCCCTTGCAGGAGGTGCGCTTGCGGGTGGAGCCCTTGCGGCGCCGGCCGTACTGGCGCAGGCGCCCATCGTCATCAAGATGCAGACGTCGTGGGGAGCGGCCAATATCTGGGACGAATTCGCCAAGGATTACGCCACTCGCGTAGGCGAGATGTCCGGGGGCCGTCTTCAGGTCGACGTGCTGCCGGCGGGCGCCGTCGTCGCGGCGTTTCAGGTGCTTGATGCCGTCAATGACGGTGTGCTCGATGCGGCCCACTCGGTGCCAGTCTACTGGTATGGTAAGAACAAGGCCGCCTCGCTCTTCGGAACCGGCCCGGTCTTTGGCGGTTCCGCCACAACCATGCTCAGCTGGTTCTATGCCGGCGGAGGGCAGGCGCTGTATGACGAGTTGACTCAGAATATCATGGGCCTGGATATTCAGGGCTATTTGGGTTTCCCGATGTTCGCGCAGCCTTTCGGCTGGTTCAAGGAAGAGGTTAACACTGTCGCCGACCTTCAGGGCTTCAAATACCGGACGGTGGGACTTGCGGCCGACCTTATGGCCAAGCTCGGCATGTCCGTCGCACAGCTTCCGGGCGGCGAGATCGTGCCGGCGATGGAGCGCGGTGTGATCGATGCGTTCGAATTCAATAACCCCTCGTCGGATCGCGACTTTGGCGCACAGGACGTGGCCAAGAACTACTACCTGTCTTCCTACCATCAGGCATCAGAAAGCTTCGAGTTCCTGTTCTCCAAGTCGTTCCTCGAGGACCTCGATCCTGATCTTCAGGCGATCCTGAAATACGGTGTCGAAGCCGTATCGACGGCAAACACCGCCAAGGCGATGGACCGTTACTCGGCTGACCTGCAAACGCTGGCCAACGAAGACGGCGTGACGGTGCGCCGCACCTCGTCCGAGATCCTGCAAGCACAGCTGGGCGCCTGGGACGAGCTTATCCCGGAACTGGAAGCGGACGATTTCATGAAAAAAACCCTCGACAGCCAGCGTGAATGGGTGGAGCGGGTCAGCTATTACGAACTGATGAACTCGCCGGACTACGCACTCGCGTTCGAGCATTATTTCCCCGGCAAGCTGTCTCTCTGACGACCGGCCGTATTGCGGCCTGAATGGCGCCCCCCGGCACGATACGTGCCGGGGGCTCTTATAGGGAGGTGGGAAACGATGCTTGGATTTATCCATTTCGCCGACAACCTGTCGGCTTGGTTCGGCAAGGCTTTTGCCTGGCTGATCGTACTCATGGCGATTGGCACAGGCTACGAAGTATTTGTCCGATACGTGCTCAACAGCCCGACCGCATGGGCGCTCGACGTATCCTTCATCATGTACGGCACGCTCTTCATGATGGGCGGTGCCTATACCCTGTCGCGCGGAGGGCATGTGCGCGGGGACTTCCTCTACCGGCTCTGGCAACCGCGCACGCAGGCCAAGGTCGACTTCGTACTCTACCTCATCTTCTACTTTCCCGGCGTTACCGCCCTGATCCTGTCGGGGTGGAAATATGCCTCGCGCTCCTGGGGGTACGGCGAGGTGTCGGTAAATTCGCCCGCGGGCGTGCCGATCTATCAATTCAAGATGGTCATCGTCGCCGCGGGCATCCTGCTGTTCATTCAGGGCATCGCCCAGGTCTGTCGCTGCATCATCGCGATGCGCACCAACAGGTGGGTGCCCGCGCGCGAGGATGTCTTTGAAACCGAAGACCTGATGATGCAACAGGCCAACAAGGCCGAAAAGGACGCCCATCCATGACGGACCCTCAAGTCGCCCTGATGATGCTGGGGCTTTTTATCATCTTCGTCTTCCTCGGCTTTCCCATTGCCTTCACCCTGATGGCCATGGGTATCGGCTTCGGCTACTATGCTTATTTCGACCCGAACCGACAATGGCGCGGCTTTAATCGGCTGGACGAGACCGTCGGCAATTGGGAGAGTTGGTCTCTCTGGTTCGAGGGGTTCTACAACAACCGCATCTTCGATCTCTTCATCAACCAGACCTTCACAGTGATGTCGAACGAAGTGCTGACGGCCGTGCCGCTGTTTCTGTTCATGGGATACATCGTGGAGCGGTCGAATATCGTCGACCGGCTGTTTGTCACGCTCAATATTGCGTCGAAGAACATTCCCGGCTCGATGGGTGTCGCCGCGCTCATTACCTGCGCACTCTTTGCAACCGCGACCGGAATCGTCGGCGCGGTCGTGACACTTATGGGTCTGCTGGCCCTGCCCGCGATGCTCAAGGCACGCTACAACCCGTCCTTCGCCTCCGGCATCATCTGTGCGGGCGGTACGCTGGGTATCCTGATCCCGCCGTCGATCATGCTGATCGTCTATGCGGCGGCCACGAACGTCTCCATCGTGCGGTTGTACGCGGCGGCGCTCTTTCCAGGGCTGACGCTGGTGGGGCTGTATCTCGTCTACATCATCGGGCGCTCGATCCTGCAGCCGTCCTCGGCCCCACGGCCCGGCCCGGACGAGGTGCCGGATGTATCGAAGTCCAAGCTGTTCATGATGATCCTGACATCCTTCCTGCCGCTGGCTTTCCTGATCCTCGCGGTCCTGGGGTCGATTCTTTTTGGGCTGGCAACCCCGACCGAGGCCGCCTCGATCGGCGCATTGGGCGGCATACTTCTGGCCTTCGTCTACCGCGCGATGACCTGGCAGCGGATGCGCGAAAGCGTCTACCTGACCGTGCGCACCACAGCGATGGTCAGCTGGCTCTTCGTCGGCTCCTATACTTTCTCTGCGGTCTTCTCCTACCTCGGCGGTGAACAAGTGATCTCGGAGTTCGTGCAATCGCTTGATCTGTCGCCAATCATGTTCCTGATCCTTGCACAGCTCATCATCTTCCTGCTGGGCTGGCCGCTGGAATGGTCCGAGATCATCATCATCTTCGTGCCAATCTTCCTGCCACTGCTGGCGATCTTCGAGATCGACCCGCTGTTCTTCGGCATACTGGTGGCGCTGAACCTGCAGACCAGTTTCCTGACCCCGCCGATGGCGATGTCGGCCTATTATCTCAAGGGGATCGCGCCGCCGGAAATTCGCCTGACGCAGATCTTTTCGGGTGTCATGCCGTTCCTGTTCTGCGTGATCGTGTCAATGGTGCTGATGTACACCTTCCCGCAAATCGTCTTCTATCTGCCGGAATTGTTCTATGGGCGCTGACATGAAACGGGCAGAGGCCATTCTGGCGCTTCCGGTTCTTGAGTTGCGGGACAGACTGGCTTCGGGCGCCTTGTCGGCGGTCGAACTGGTGCAGGCCTGCATCGCCCGCATCGCGGCGCGCGAACCGGAGGTGCAGGCTTGGGCCTGGTTCGAAAGTGATTACGCGCTGGAGCAGGCGCGCGCGCTGGACGCGCTGCGCGTCACCGGGCGTCCCATCGGTCCGCTGCACGGCTTGCCGGTTGGCCTCAAGGATATCATCGACACGGCGAAGATACCCACTGAATATGGCTGCGAGCTTGACCGGGGCCGGGTGCCGAAAAAGGACGCTTATGTCGTCGAGCGCCTGAAAGCGGCGGGTGCCATCATCATGGGCAAGACGGTCAGCACCGAGCTGGCCTACATGCGCCCATCGAAGACGCGCAACCCGCATGACCCCGCGCACACTGCGGGCGGGTCCTCCGCCGGATCCGCCGCCGCCGTGGCCGCCGGAATGATCCCGCTCGCAGTGGGCACGCAGACGGGCGGCTCGGTGATCCGGCCCGCCGCCTTCTGTGGCGTGACGGGGTTCAAGCCGACATTCGGCGCGATTCCCCGGCGCGGCGTTCTGATGCAGTCGCCTAGCCTCGATACCATCGGCGTCTTCGCCGCCGACCCGACCGGTACGGCACTTCTGGCCGAGGTGCTTTTCGGCCATGACGCCTCTGATCCGGCAACCACCCCCACGCCCTTTCCGCGCCTGTCGCAGACCGCGCTGTCGAAACCGCCAGTGAAGCCCGATTTCGTTTTCCTCCGTCTGCCGGGCTGGGAGGAGGCAGAGCCCGACACCAGGGATGCGCTGCACGAACTGGTCGCGGCACTGGGAGACAAGGTGGTGGAGCTCGACCTGCCCGCCCCCTTCGAGGCCGCCGGACGTGAACGCAAGCGCATCAATTTCGCCGAGATGGCGCGGTATTACTTCCGATACGGGCGCGATGCCGCCGATACGCTGGGCCCCGAAGTGCGCGAGGCGATGGCAGAGGGCGAGGCCGTTCTCGCCCGCGATTACCTTGCCGCACTGGACTGGAAACCCGTGCTGAACGCTGCATTGGAAGAAATCTTCGAGCGTTGCGATGCGATCCTCTGTCCTGCGGCACCCGGACCCGCGCCTCGCGACGTCGAGACCACCGGCGATCCGGTCTTCAACGGCCTCTGGACGTTCTGCGGCCTGCCGGCCATCACGCTGCCCTTGCTGACCGCCTCCAACGGGATGCCCATGGGCGTGCAGCTGGTGGGCGCAGATGGCAACGACGCGCGGCTGCTGCGCACGGCGCGCTGGCTTTATGAATGGGCCGACCAATGATGTCTCGAAAGGACACCGCATGAACCGCTTCCTCGCCCTCTTTGCCTTCGTCGTCTTCGCGATCTTCGTCGGCATCCTCGCCTTCGAGGTGCCGAGCCCGGACCTGGTGATCGTGATCCTGATCACCATGGCGCTTTTGGCATATGATTTCATCACCTCCAGCCAGAACGACCCCAAGGACTGATGGCCCGGCCAGTCATCGGGAGCTCGCGGCAATTGCAGGGCGCCTTGGCCTACGCCTGAAGATTGTCGCCAATCATTTCGTCGTCACCGGGGGCGGCATAAAAACGCGACATATCGAAATCCGGTTGCTGGAAATTCTGGACAGGGCAGCCAGTTGCCCGCAACGCAGCTTGGAGGATGGCCATGCGACACCGCATCGGCTTGGTGATGATCGCATGATGCTGCGCAGACAGGATGTGGCGTTACAGGAAATCATCGCGACGGGGAGTAAAGCTGTCGATCAGGCTGCCGGATTCCAACGCGGTGCAACCGTGCATCACCATCGTCGGGATGACCATGCTGTCGCCCGGTCCGATTTCAAACGTCTCGTCATCCATGGTGAACGCGAAGCGACCCGATGCGACATAGGTGCCCTGAATGTGCGGATGATTATGCATTGCACCGACAGCCCCCTTGTCGAACGCGAACTCCACGATCATCAGATCGGGCGCATCAGACAGAACCTTGCGACGCGCCCCTTCTCCGATGACGACCCATTGTCCGATTTTCGATCCAGTCATATGTAGACGGTCCGTTACATTTCGTCCTTTGCCTGAACCGTCTTGGCCAAACATATGACGGGTCCAGACGCATCATCCGGCTCTGGTTGGCATCTATTGGTATTCTAGTATACCATGATCCAGAACAGAGGGAAGCCGACATGGTCTTCGTACACGAAATCAACGAACGCCGTACAAGCGCCGATGTGGTCTTCGAAAGTCTGTTCGAGGAAATCGTCGCGCTGGACCTGTTGCCAGGTGCCAAGATGTCCGAGGTCGAAGTCGCCAAGCGTTTCGGCGTATCGCGACAGCCGGTGCGCGACGCATTCAGCCGCTTGGGCAACCTTGGCCTGCTTGTGATCCGCCCGCAGAAGGCGACGGTCGTTCGCCATTTTTCCCTGCAAGGCATCCAGAATGCGCGCTTTATTCGCACAGCCGTCGAAGTCGAGGTTTTGCGCCGTGCCTGCCTGAACTGGACCGGCGACTTCGACGACGCGCTGGACGACAACCTGGCCGAACAGCGGATTGCGATAGATGCGAACGATCCGGAAAGCTTCCACAGGATCGATTATGATTTCCACCGTCTGCTGTGCGAATCCGCCGGGGCTGACTTTGCATTCGAGACCATCGCTGCCAACAAGGCGCAGGTCGACCGGCTGTGCATCCTGAGCCTGACCGGCAAGGACGGGATGGAGGCGCTCTACGGCGACCATACCGATATCCTTGCCGCTTTGCGCGCGGGTGACGGTACCAAGCTGGACCGGTCGATCCGGCGGCATCTGGATCGGTTGAGCCCGACGATCGAAGCGATCCACCGATCCCACAGCGAGTACTTTCAGGACTGATCCGGCCCTCCTGTTCGGGGCGCAGGACCGCGCGCCCTTACTCCAGCAAGGCAGGCAACGTCAGCGATACCGCCGGCACGAAAGTTACCAGCAGCAAGGCCGCCAGAATGGCCAGATAGAACGGCCAGATCGTACGAATGGCCTGTTCGATCGGCACCTTGCCCACGGCACAGCCCACGAAGAGGCAGGACCCGACCGGCGGCGTGCAAAGGCCCAGCCCAAGGTTCATCAGAAGCATGATGCCAAATTGTGTCGGGTCCATCCCGATGTCGCGTGCGATGGGCAGGAAGATCGGTGTGCAGATCAGGATCAGGGCTGCCATGTCCATGATCATGCCCAGAAGCAGCAGCATCACGTTGATCATGAGCAGGATCATGATCGGATTATCCGAGATCGCCAGAAGGAACGTGCTGAGCAGGCCCGGCACCTGGTAGAAGGCCAGCAGATACCCGAAGGCCCCTGCGCAGCCGATCAGGATCATCACCATTGATGTCGTGCGAACCGAATTGGTGACCGAGAGCTTGAACCCCTCCCAGCTGAGCGAACGATAGACAAAAGCGGTCAGCAGCACCGCATAGATTGCACCGAACGCACCGGATTCCGTCACCGTGAATACGCCGGACAATACGCCGCCGACGATGATCACGGCCGTGACGAACCCCGGCAGAGCCTGCGCCGCAGTCAGCAGGACGACGCGAATGCCCGGGAATGGCTCGGATGGGTAGTTCTTCTTGATGGCAATGACATAGGCGGCGATGGCCAGACAGATGCACATCAGGATGCCTGGCACGACGCCCGCAAGAAATAGCTTGGAGATCGAAATGCCGCCCCCCGCCGCGATGGCGAAGATGATCATGTTATGGCTGGGCGGAATGACGACGCCCGCGATGGACGACGTGACCGTGACATTGACAGCATAATCGCCGTCATAGCCCTTTTCCTTCATCACTGGGATCAGGATGGAGCCAAGTGCCGAGATGTCGGCGATGGCCGACCCGGAGATGCCGCCGAACAGCATCGACGAGAAGATGTTGACCGATGCCAACCCGCCCCGGACATGACCCACCACAGACGAAGCGAAGCGGACGAGGCGGATGGCGATACCCCCGTGCAACATGATCTCGCCCGCGAAGATGAAGAACGGGATCGCCATCAGCGAAAAGATCGACATGCCGGAGATGATCCGCTGGAACGGGATCAGAAGGGGGAAACCTTCGTAGAAGAAAACGATGACCGATGCGACACCCATGGCGAAGGCCACGGGCATGCCGATGGCGACGGCGATGGCGAAGACGCCCAGAAGAAGTGCGAGACCCATATCAGAGTGCCCCCTGCCGGCCCGACCCGTTGAAGTAGTATTCATGCGTTCGCGACAGGAACCGCAGTCCCGCGAACAGGAAGATCAGTCCGCCACTGACGGCAGCAGCCAGAGTGCGGACACCTTCGGGAATGTTGAGCATCGCTAGGTTCGTATCCCAGCCGAATTGCACCAGCTTGGCCCCGTAGAAGGCCATCGCCAGACCGAATGCCGACAGACCCAGATCGGACAGAAGGCGCAGGGGACGGCGAATTTTGCTCGGCATCGACTCCCGAATGAAGGTCACGCCCAGATGCGTGTCTTCATAGACACCGGCGGCAGCACCGAGAAACGAGATATATACCACCAGAAGAAGCGCCAGCTGCTCGACCCAGGTCGGCGTCACGTTCAGGACATATCGCCCAAAGACAAGCCATCCGAAGATAACGATCAGCGTCACCATCATCAGGCTGCATACGAGAATGAGGAGCGTCCTGACCCAGCCGGACAGGCGGTCAAGACGGGCGAAGAGTTCGGTCATGGCTGTCCCCGGACAAACGCTCTGACGGCGCTGGATGGAATGGGACCCGACCGGATGATCCGGTCGAGCCCCAAGATCGTGTCACACCACGGGACGCGTCACTCGGCGTCGCGAATCATCTTCACCAGACCTTCAAGGTCCGGGTTGTCCTCAAGGAAACTGGCATAGACACCAGCCATCGCTTCCTGGAACGGGACCTTGTTCTCGACCCTGTTGACGATGGTACCGGCCGCTTCGACCTTGGCCATCGACGCGGCTTCGCGTTCCTGCCACAGACCGCGTTGCAGATCGGCACTGGCGCGACCTGCGGCCATGACGATCTCTTGATCCTCGGGGGAGAAACGGTCCCACGTGGCTTTGGACATGCACAGGCACTCCGGGATTATCAGGTGCTCGGACAGGGAGTAGTATTTGGCGACCTCATAGTGATTGGTCGATTCATACGACGGCGGGTTGTTCTCGGCCCCGTCCACGACGCCCGTGCGCAGCGACTGATAGACTTCGCCAAATGCCATCGGAGTGGCGTTGCCGCCCATGCTCTCGACCATGCCGACAAACAGGTCGTTGTTCATCACGCGGACCTTCATGCCGACAACATCTTCCGGCGTGTTGATCGGTTTGATCGAGTTATAAAAGGATCGGGCGCCCGCGTCATACCAGCCAAGTGCGACCAGCCCCTTGGCTTCAAGACCCTTGCCGATTTCATCGCCGACGTCACCGTCCATCAGGCGGTACATCTGATCAGTGGATTTGAAGATAAACGGCAGCGAGACGACGTTCGTTTCCGGCACCACCTGGCCCATCGGCCCAAGGCTGAAGACACCGAAATCGATCGCGCCAAGTCGGGCCTGTTCGATGGCATCGGGCTGATCGCCCAGCACGCCGTTATGGAAAACCTTGCCGGTCACGCGACCGTCGGTTTTTTCCGAAACCTCGGCTACGAAGCTCTCCATCCCGATGGAGACGGGGTAATCCTCGACGTGAATGTTCCAGCCACGCAATTCCTGCGCGCTGACCGTGGTGGCCAGAAGGCTGGCACCCAGCGCAGCACCAATGGCTGTCGTCCGAGCGGTTTTCAAGATCATGTTCATTTTCGTCCTCCCATAAAGTGTCGTTCGACACACTCTTCTCCCGGAACGTGTCAGTAAGTATACTAGCATACCAGTTTCCGGCGTGAAGTCTAATTCGTGCGGAATCGCATATTTGCCATTCCGTGTGCCCCTCATCGGGCAAGCCATCCTCCGTCGACCGGCAATGTGATACCGTGCACGTAGTCCGACGCTTTGGAGGCCAGAAACATCACCGCACCCGAAATATCGGATGGCTGCCCCCAGTGTCCCGCCGGTATCCGGTCGAGAATGGCCTTGTTCCGCGCGGGATCATCGCGCAGCGCCTGGGTGTTGTTGGTCTCGATATATCCGGGGGCGACCGCGTTGACATTGACGCCCCTCGGACCCCATTCGCAGGCCAGCAGCTTGGTCAGACCGGCCACGCCGCTTTTGCTGGCGGTATAGGACGGAATGCGGATGCCGCCTTGAAACGACAGCAACGAAGCGATGTTGATGATCTTGCCCGATCCGCGCGGCACCATCTGGCGCGCAACGGCCTGGCTCAGGAAAAACAGAGATTTCAGGTTCACGTCCATCACCGCATCCCAGTCGTCCTCGGTGAAATCCAGCGCGTCGGCCCGACGGATGATACCGGCGTTGTTCACCAGAATATCGATGTCCCCGGCCCACTCCGTCACCTCCGAAACGATCCGCCCGATCGGTTCAAGCGACCCGAGGTCGGCCTGAACCGCCAGCGCACGATCCGGGTCGCCGATCTTCGCCAGCGTATCGTTCATCGACGACCGTCCGACGCAGGCGACCCGCACCCCGGCACGCGCCAGATCGATGGCGAACGCCTGACCAAGGCCGGTATTCGCGCCGGTCACGATGGCCGTTTTGCCGGTCAGATCGAACAAGGTCATCGCAGGTCGTCCATGTCGACGAAGTCCATATCGGTGAAATCCTGATTGTCCCCCGCCATCGACCAGACGAACCCGTACCGCCCGGTGCCGCAGCCCGAATGGATCGACCAGCCCGGCGACAGGATGGCCTGTTCATTGCCGACGACCAGATGCCGCGTTTCCTGCGGCTCGCCCATCAGGTGGATGACTCGCGTCTTGGGCTGCATGTCGAAATACAGATAGGCTTCGGATCGGCGGTCATGGGTGTGGCAGGGCATGGTATTCCAGACGCTGCCGTTCTCGATCAGGGTGACGCCCATGACCAGTTGGCAAGACGCACAGACCTCGGGATGGATGTACTGGCGCAGTTTGCGGACGTTGGCGTCGGACTGGGTGCCCAAGTCTAACAGAATGGCATCGTCGGCGGTGATCTTCTGCGCCTTGTGCGTGGCGTGGGCGGGGGTCGAGACGAAATAGAACCGCGCCGGGTTGGCCGCATCGGTGCTGCTAAACGCTACATCCGCCGTGCCCATGGGCAGGTAGAGCGCGTCCGTCCACGCCAGATCGTAATCGGTGCCGTCCGCCGTTACCCGCCCTTCGCCGCCGATATTGACGACGCCAATCTCGCGGCGGTCCAGAAAGCCGGGCGAGCCGATCTGCTTTTCCGACTTCAGCAAAAGCGGCTGCGCCTGCGGCACCACCCCTCCCACGACGGTGCGGTCCAGATGGCTGTAGGTCATCGAAACTTCGCCCGCGCGGAACAGATCCTCGATCAGGTAATTCGTGCGCAGTTGTGTGGTGTCGAAGCCGCGTGTTTCGCCGGGGCTGCAGGATTGTCGGATATCCATCAGTTCGCTTTCGCTGGGTGGGTCAGGTCGCGTCGCCTTGGCGCAGCAGACGTCGGTTCAGGTCGAGGCCGCGGGCAAGGTGCCCCCGCATCAGATCGGCGGCGGACAACGCATCGCGGTCCGTGATCGCGGTC